>SDBV01002278.1_pt1 | contig 28709 bp, 17 predicted proteins | sample 2277081 | NCBI WGS metagenome assembly SDBV01 (sample SAMN10402039, study PRJNA504765) | marine sediment metagenome | isolation source: marine sediment core GS10_PC15, 223 cmbsf | place: Arctic Ocean: Southern Knipovich Ridge | collected 2010
TTAAGAAAAATGTCTATTGGTCGTGATTTAAAACATCAAATCATAACTGAGAAAATTTATTGGCAAGAAATAAATACTATTTTAAAAGAATTATATAGAATCTTAAAAAAAAATCATAATTTAATTATTGTTATTGGAAACTACAGAAATATGAATGAGAAATTTGTTAATATAACAAAAAAAAATAGATTTTTAATAGATCGATTACTTAAAAGAGAAGTTTTTAACCTGAAGAATAAGAGGAAATTTGAGTATGTTTTATTTTTAAAGAAATTATAAATAAATTAACATTACTATTTAAGAGTAAACTCAATTTTTTCAAAATTAATATAAAGATTTTTTCCAATTATCTTATATTTAATGACTTTTTCTCTCTGAGAATATTTCTTTTCTACAATTTTTTTATCTACTAAAGTTTCTATGTAATTATATGTAGTTTGTGGATACTTTATACCATAATCTTTAGAAATTATTGTATGGATCTCATTAAGACTCATTTCATTTTTACACAGTAAATTTAAAATCCTTAGTTTTACAGGTGAACTGATTGTTTTAAGGATTTTGGAAACTAGCTTAAATTCCTCCATCATATATCATTTTATCAATTTAGTTAAAAATAAAGTTTTTTAGCTAGATTTAGCTGGTTCTATCCTATTTTGGCTAAATACTAACTAGAAATAATCTCATTAATCTTATTATTAATTAAATCTGAAATTTCAGTCGCTACATCTTTAAAAATTTCAACTAATTCGTTAAAAGTGTTTTCTCCCCCTATAAAATCCCAATATTCTTCTCCAATTAATATCTCTTTTCCCCTTTCAAAAAAGTTCTTTGTAGCCAAATGATGATACTCATTAGGGTAAAAAGGATTAAAGGGAAAAGCCAGTATCGTTCTAATATTAGTACTATTTAATCTTGCCCGCCACTTTAATAATTTTCTCTTAAATGACCTAAATTCACTTAAATTTGGCTTTGCAGATTTTATTAGAATAAGATACTGCGAATCGTCTTTTTCGATAGACAGCCTTATTTTAGTATCACCTTTACGTCTTATACCTCCAGAACCATCACTATTTAATAATTCATCTGATTCACTATCATAAATAGAAATGTTAGTAGGATCATTAAATTGTTCAATGATATCTTCAATTTTATTAATTTGAGCGTCTGATAAAGATGTGGAATTATAGAGATTTAAGTTAGTACAATTTGAAAATCCATTTGATTCAGCCAAAATTTTTGAAATTTGAACATAAATAGAAGTTCCTAAGGTTGTAGCTATGGAATGAATGAAGGAATATAAATGGATATAATTTAGGGGTAGAATATTATGAAGAAAGGGATTATATTCTCTTGAAACTTCATAATTATCTAGTTTTTCCATAAGTTTTGTTTTAAGATGATTTTTAATTTCCTGTTTTGTTTCAGAGTCCATGGTTTCACCTTTGGTGATTATTGAAAAGAATAGATAAGTCCTTTTATTGAAGTCTCTAATAAATTTAAGTTTTTGTAAAGAATTAGTGAACGAAGGCTAATTTTAGCCAAAAGAAACTAAGAATGTATTTTAATTGATATTTCTGAATACTAAATATGATTTCCAATTCAAATTGGGAAAATGATGTTTATAATTTATTTTTAGAGTTCTTAAAATCGAAAAAGCAGAAGATTCAAGAGATATTTAGTTGGGAACGAATTCAAAGAGAAAATCCTTTTGGAACTAGTCTTATCAATGATTCAGATTTTTGGAGAGCATCTAAAATTGAAAGAAGTTTTGTTACTACTTTGGGTCAATCAGTCTATGAAAACTTAGCTTTAATAATTTCTAGAGATTTATATGGTAAAGCAGAAAAGGGATTTACTTATAAAAGTAAAATTAATAAAAGAGTCAATAAAAAAATTAACTCAATCATTAAAGAATTAAATGAAGCAAAAAGATTACCGAATTGGGATGAGGAATTAGAAGTAATAAAACAAGTTAGAGATCCTTATAAAACAGAATTAATTGATCTAAAAATTACTATGGATTTGTACATTCCTAATTTTAAAAATAACGAACCATTTTATGCAGAAATAAAATCTCCAAAACCAAATAAAGATCAGTGCTTACAAACAAAGCAAAAATTACTTAAAGTTTACTTTAGTGAGGATTGGGAAGGAGAAAATATATATTTTGCATTTACATATAATCCCTATTTAACACGGGAGAATTATGATCATCCCCATATAAAAAGTACATTTAAAATACCGGAAAGTCCTAAATTATTAATTGGAAAGGAATTTTGGGATTTAATTGGTGGAGATGGAACATATTCTAAAATTTTAGAATTAGCCAAATTAGCGGGTGACGAGGTAAATATTTTGAATTTTGATAATTCAAAACTGAAACAGAAAAAACTTAATAATTTTTAAAGATTTGGTTGTATTTATTTTCTGAGATTTATTTGTTATGATTAAATTTTTCAATGCAATTAATTGTTATGTATCATGAATCAAAATCCAATTATTTTTTTTTTTAAAAGGTTTCATTTTCTCAACTTTACCGTAAATACTCGAATCCATTACTGTATCTCATTTAGCAGATATGTAAAAATCTCATTAAACTAAAATGAATTTAATCAGTAATTATTAGCTAATATCAATAATTGCCCCACAAAAAATAGAAATTTTTTTCTTTAAATCCCCTAACATTCCAAAATACTTCAAAGTCTAATTATTTCCACATTCAATTTTGTATTTAGTCATCATACAGCATTTTTCAGAAAACTTACAATTATTTTTTAAACAATTTCTTTTATCGTTTACTGTATCGTACTTGCTAAAACAAATCATTTTATCCTCATTATTATACATTTCTAATACCTCAACACCGCTAATATAAGGATAATTAGAAACGATAGAAATTCTTTTCATTTTAGAATCTATGTTGAAGCGATCAATATTTTTTTGTATGTCATTATTAAATTGTGTCCAAGCTTCATTTATTTTGTTTAACGCTACCGGATCTTTTAGTTCTTTTATGCAAGAATAATGATAATGATATTTACCCGAGAATTTTATCTTTATTCTAATAAAAGGTTCATTGGATTTATCAATATTTCCATAATATTGAATATTAGGACACTCTCCATTATAAATCTCATTAGGGTCAAAATATTCACAATTATAAAGGCATTTTATATGTTTTTTACGATAGGTTATTGGATTATTTAAGTTTGAGAAATCTTTAATAACTTTTTTACAGAATAAGATCCATTTTCCACATATAGGACATCTTGGAGGGATATTAGTGTTTTCAGTTGTAGTCGAAGGTTGCTTCGTTTCTCCTGAGAATGACCCAGATTGGAATTCTTTTCCCCCTCCAACTTCTACTCCGATTAATTTTTGATCATGCAAATTGGTTACAAATTTTCCATTTTCAAGACTAACAGAGTTAATCTCACCATTATAATCAATTATAATAAAATCTGGAGGTTTTAATATTTTATTAAATGAATAAATTCTTTGAGTTAATAGTAAAGGTAAAACATAACCAACATTTGATTTTAGTAAATTAATGTAAACAATAAGTTCATTCCATAATCCACCACCTGTTTTTGGTAATAAAGAATCAACATACTCATCTAATCTTTTTTTAATTTCACTTCCTCCTCCAATAGAACGAACTTCATTCTTCGGAGTTGGAAAACCAATATCTTCAATAGTTTTTAATAAATTTTTATGATCCTCAATCCTATTTTCATCTTTGAAAAAAGTTTCTTTATCTATATTTTCTTCAAGTTTCACTAAAATCTCTTTCCTTAAATTATGCTCTACTGTTATAGAATCCCAAATAAGTAATTGATTAATTGTTAGTAATACGATCCTGAAAAAATCACTTTTTTTTTCTGATAAATCATCATCATTTTTATGTCCAAGAAAAAAATAATATAATCTTCCAGTAAAAATATATTCAATTATATCCGCTAATATCATATGTCTTCCATAACCAAATTTACCTCCCTTCTTTCCTCCTACATACAATTGTTCGGAGAGAGAAGTTCCTTTAAGTGCCCATTTCTTATCGATTCCATTAATTTTCTTTCGAATCTTAAGATAAACTTCCTTTAGAGGGTGATTATAAATTCCAAAAACTTCATCAAGAATTTTTAAATGTTTTATTGAGGTCTCTATTTTTTTCAATAATATGTTCAATTTCACACCCTCAGATTTTTTCTTATCTTATCTTTACATTAAGAACTTATAATGTTTTTTAACTAAATTTGGCTAATAATAGTCAAACAAGGCTAATTTTCAACTTTTTAAGGGAAGAGAACGAATAAAATCTAAACCACAAAACATTGAATTACAAATTTTAGGAAGTCAGTGATATAATATATCAAAAGACTATGCATATTACCCCATTCTCTTGGAATTTTTTCACGAGGGCAAATTTAGAGAATTTACTGAGTCACGATTTTTATTATTATCCAAATTATTGAGATTTTTAAAATTAGATTTATATTAAATTATAAAGGTGATATATATAAAATTAATGGGTACAAGATCTGATGGAAGTTTTGGTAAGTTTTATGGTCATCCTGATGGAGAAGAAAAATCAAAAGAATTGATTATAAGAATTTTAAAAGAATTTAGAATTGATATGGATTTTTTTAAGGTTTTATTATTGTCATTTGAAATAAACCCATCTGAAAAGGTAACTTCTTTGCAAGATCCTTTATATATAAAATTTATTGATGCTGGATGGAAAGCTCAAGTAATTTATCCAGAATCCGATTATATAGCGGATTATGCTAAAAGAATTGATAATAGATATATCTTCGTTGAAGTAGAATTATCAGATATTAGGAGAAATGTTAATGCGTTTTATATGTCTAGGGTTTTTCGTACAGGATATATGAGATTAGGAATTTATATAATACCAGAATCTTCAACTCCCGAAACTAAAAAGTTTTTTTCAAGGTTGACAAAAATGTATGACTACTTGGCACCTAATTACCCATTATGGGTAATAGGGTTTGAATATCCTTAAAATCTTTAATACTCTTTAAAAAATAGGTTTCCATCTTCACTCCTGCCTCTGTAGGGTGATGGATAATAATTTCTTATCTTAACTCAATTACACGGATTAAAAAGATTGAAATTGATCCAGTTTTAACCTCAAATTGTGAGACATTTTTACTTTTGATGTAATCAAGATTATGGTCAATTGTCCAGAGACTGAATGGGCAAAGAGCTTTCATAAACGCTATGTCAGCATATATACTTAATTATAGTTGGTTTTTAAATGTACAATTATCAATAAAGTATTAATAGTTAATAATCTCAATAAAGTAATAATAGTTAATAATAACAATGAAATATTATTTTTGTCGTAGATATTAGTTCAATAAAGTAAAAACTTTTAAATTTTTACCGCAATATTTATATCTGTTAAAGAGAATAATTCAATCAAAAGCAGGTAAAAGTTTTAGTAAACCATGGGTATTAATGATTCTAATATTGAGAAACCAACTTTTATAGATTTTTTTTGTGGAGCAGGGGGTATGTCTCTCGGTTTTGAAGAGGCAGGATTTCAGGGCGTTTGTGTGGTTGATCTTCACCCTGATCCACTAAAAACTTATGAATTAAATAGAGTGAATATAAAAAAAAAACTTTTGATTAATGATGATATACGAGAGCTCAAAGGAGATGTAATCCTAAGAAGAATTGCGAAGAAATATAAGAGAAAAGAAAATATTGATGTCATTGTTGGGGGTCCTCCTTGTCAAGGGTTTTCCTTGAGAGGAAAACGCAATAAGCATGATCCGAGAAATAGTTTATTATTTGAATTTTTCAGATTGATAAAAGAAATAAAACCGGAAATATTTGTATTCGAAAACGTACCAGGACTCTTAATGAAAAAATACAATGACTTGTTAGACAATATATTTAAGACGATAACATCTTTAGGATATAAATATGGTTTCGAATTATTAAACTCGGCAGATTATGGAGTTCCTCAAAATCGTGAAAGATTTATTATTATTGGGTCGAAAACATGTGAAAAAATCTATTTTCCAAAGAAGTCTCAAACACGCAAGCTTAAAATTTTGAATTTTATTAATAGGGAAAATCAAAAATATGATGTAGTGCCATACGTAAAGAGGAAGGTAACTGCTTTTGAAGCATTAGATGATATTGCATATAAAAAAAATGAAAAGAATCCAACGTTGTATATTAAGGCACCCATTGGTCCTTTTCAGGAATATTTCCAGTGGAAAAAAAATAGACTGTATAATCACATTACAACAAAACATTCATTAACAACCCGGGGAAGGTTTTCTCAGTTTAAACAAGGTTATTCGATGAAAGATATACCTGAGGATTATCGAACTAAGCGTAGCTCCGTACAAAAGATGTATGCGAGAAGACCCACCAGAACTATCACTTCGTGTAATGAAGATTTTATACACTATTCCCTTAACAGAATAATTACGATAAGAGAAATGGCTAGATTGCAGAGTTATCCTGACAGTTATGTGTTTTACGGTACTCCTACCACAGGAGGAAGTCGAAGGGTGGCCTCTTGTTGCCAAGTACAGCAAGTAGGAAATTCTGTTCCCCCCCTTTTAGGTCAGGCAATTGCAGAATGTGTTCGAAAGATGCTGGGTTTAGGCAGTAATAATAAACTCAAGAATTTCATTAATATACTTAATAAAAGAGGTAAAATTAATCATTTCAGTAATAGCAAGAGTCGATCTAGGAAATAAAGACTTTTGGCTCTTTATTAATTAATTATTTGTCGATAAAGGTTTGTTGATTTAAAAAAATCTTAGTCTTAGAAGTCATTCAATGGCCTTCGAGTTCTCCGACTATTAAATATCTAAGTTCCTCTTGTAGAGTAATTTCTTTTTTAATAAATTGACCATTTTCCTTTTTCAGGCACATCTTATCCAATAAAGTTATCAATGACATTACCCTTATTAAATCATAAACAATTGCTAATTGATAAGGATTAACGGATTGAGATTTTCTCTCCATTAATATGGATCCAATAATATTCAAACCATTCTTAGAAACATTTCTTTTAATTTTTGACTTGATAAATTATTAAAGAACTCTAACTTTTTATCGTTATAATTCCCAATTAGTTTAAATGACTTCTAAATTTGACAGGATTAAGAAATAATTAATTTCTTAAAATTTATATGGATGAAAATAGTATTTTATGATATATTAAAAAATCAAGAATTCATCCAATAACATACAAAGACAAGAAATAATATTTATTGTTGAAATCTTAAATTGAAACAAAGTATTTAAAAATAGAGAGATGGCATATGGGGATAAAAGAAGGAGAAGAAATACCCTATAAAGATACTCAAATTGGAAAAAGAATTTTAGATGCGTTCACATCGGAATTATATGATAATTGTGAGTATGTTTTGAGGGAATATATATCAAATTCAATTGATGCTAAAAGTACTAAAATTGATCTCTATATAGATTATGATGAGAGAGATTTAATGATCATGGATACTGGAAAGGGTATGGATATAAATGAAATTAATGAATGTCTGGATATAATGGTTAGTCCTAAAACTAAAGATAAAAAAACCGCATTTCCACCAATAGGAGAAATTGGGATAGGCGTATACTCTGCAGGTAAAATATGTAAGGATATAATAATCAGGTCTAAAAAAGAGGATGAAGAGTATTGGCACATAAGAAGGATACCAATAAGTCAGTGGATGGAAGATTTAAAGGATCCCAAAAAAAAATATATCAGTGATGTAATAGTATCTTTCCAGAAAGAAGTTGAAATAAAAGATGAAGAAGAGAAAAAGTTCCATGGAACTATAATAACGCTGCATGATATAACGCGTAAAAAGTTTAAGGAAATTCTCGATCCGAAATTTATCTTTAAATTCTCTCGAATAATACCTGTAGATTTTGAAGAGGGGCTAGATAATCTTTATGTCACTGATTATAACATGAAAGAAGATGAAGAGGGAAAAGAATTATTAAAAGAGAATATTTATTCCATTTTGAGGGGAGAAAAGTTTGGCAAAATAAAAATTGATGATGATACATTCATTCCTTTGAATTATAATTACAATGAAATTCAGTTTCATTATATAAATCTTCCTGATTTGAAGCAGACTAAAGATATTCGTATTAAAAGACCCGTTCCAAAAGATAACATTTTATCCCCCAAATTTTTTTATGAGGTAAAAGATTTTAAGATTAATAATGAGTTAGTTGGTATTGGATGGGCCGTATTTAGGGGTTCAACAGAAAAAATCGCAGCCCCTCAATTTTCTAACTATTATTTCAGAGGAATAGTGGTTAGGTTGTACAATGTTCTAGTATATAGCTCAAGTGATGTATGGGAGTGGGCAAAATCTGACAAGAGATCGTTAAAAAGTCATCCTCTTGATAATTTATGGGGGGAAATTTATCTCTTTTCAGAATACTTAAACCCCAAAAGCAGTCGAGATTCTATAAAGTTAAATGATTATTGGAAAAAATTAAAACAAGAAATTGCTAATTGGTTAGTTGAAGTAGCAGATGCGGGTGAAAAGCAGAGAAAAAAATCTCAAGCTGCAAAAAGATTTCAAAAATATTATAAAGAATCCTATGAGGTTTTGGAAAGTGAAACAGAAAAATTTAGTATTCAATTAAAGGAATCAGTCCTTTATAAATCCGCGAAAAAAGAATTTGATAAAGACCCATCTAGTGTTAATAACTTTATTAGCTTGATTAAATCCTGGATTGATATAATAGAACAATTTGATGAGATTCTAGTAAAATTTCAAGTAAACTTAGATTCTAATGAGATTCTATCAAGAGAGGAAGGAATAGAACTTGGTGAACTTAGATTTTTTTTCAATAATTTAAAACATATAGCGAAAGATACATTAAAATTAGGTCCAAAATCAGGGGCTTTTAATAAAACGATAAAGGATTTCTCAAGAAAATTAGAACTATATTTACGGAAGATGAATGATTTAGTTACGAAAAATGATTATATAAAAAAAAAGAACAAAGAAAAGGAGAGATTGGCGGAGGAATTAAGGAGCAAAAAATTAAGAGAGCAAAAAAAGGAGATCACAGATGAAAAGAAGAAATTGTTAGAGGAGAAGAAAAAACAAGAGGATTTGTTTAGAGAAGAGGAAGAGAGGTTAAGAAAACAGAGAGAATTACTTGAAACTGAAAAGAAGAGGCTTGCTAAACAGCAAGAAGAACTAAAAAAGATGAAAACAAAAAAAATTATTGAAACTGTATCCGAAAAGAAAGAGCTTAAAACACCTAGTGTAAATAGAGAACTTATTAAACAGTATGAAGTTATTGATGATGATTTAAAAGAAGCTAAGAAATTGTATTTGGACAAGAAATCAAAAGAAACATCCGATCTTATTGATATGATCCCAAAGGATATCTTTCAATCAAAAGATAGGATAATAAAGTTAATAGACCAGATTTTTAAATGGTTTTTATCAAATTCAACAGTTGATAAAGAACAGTTAAAGCAGGTTATTCAAAACTTTGTGTAATACGAATTAATTAGGTTATAATATTGAAGTATGCGATATTATCTGGATCCAATGAATTAATAACAGCTTTAGAAGTTGAAAAGTTTATCTTATACTATTTACAAACAATACATCAATATAATAATGTAAAGGATTACTTTAGTTTCAGATGTCCGATATGCTATTTACCCATCAGTTTTGTTCTTCCTTCAAAAAATTACTATAGAAAATCACATTTCAAACACATTGGAAGCAAAAAAAGTGGAATATGTCCATTTTATACAGGGATTAGGGGGGAGAACTTTAATGTGAAATTACAGGTTAATATAAATTTTATCAGAACCCCAAGAGATCTCTTTATAAAAGCACTAAATTGTAAACAATTTAGGGATTGGAATCATTTTAAGAAAGATCATTTATATGACGTATTCCCCTCATTTTTTAAAGAATTAAAAAATAATTCAATCAGTACGACTGTTTTCTTCTGGGTTTATCCAATCTTAAATTTTATAGAAATTTTGAATAAAAAGGATTTTGTGGATAATATCAATGATCAGATAGCGAATTTTAAAGCGATCTGTCCCGATATCATAAATGTTATATTTCTCACTTATAATAACCTTGGGAAATATGCTCAATTCAAAGAAAATATTGTATTTAAGTATTTTAGAAACTTAAAAGTAATTGATATTGATTATATCATAGAATCGAATATTAGACCTTCATATTTTTTACCTAATAATAGAGTGTGGAAGTATTCTAATAATAAAGATAAAATTATAAAATATGACCAGATACCTCTAAATATACTAAATAGTCACCTATTCTTATTTAATAAATTTCAAGCAATTATAAATCCTTATATAAAGAGTCAATTAAAAGGAGGCATATATTTTGGATACCTTGACAAGAAAGGTAAATGTAATGAGTGTTATAATCCAATTCATTTAGTACTTTCCTTACCATACAAATCTTATTACCAATATATCGTAATTCGCCATATCGGATTGAAACATAAGAAAGTTTTGCAAAAATTTATTTGTACATCATGCTCCAAAGAATTGTTTTCTATATATAAATGGATAGATGTAGTCAAGTTGAATATAAAAAATGCAAGAGAGATTGACATCGGGGATAAAATTGAATTTATTTCGGGGAATTTTAAGGGAGAAAGGGGAACGGTATTATTTAAAGAGCATCAAGATCTAATTATAGATGTCATGCTTGAATCTAAAGATGAAATTAAACAGTCTATTTTCTTTGCTAAAAAAATACAGACAGAAGTTTAATTAGCAGGATTATTATTATTATTACCCAATACTTTATCATTATAATAAAAGCATTTTTCCTGTATTACACAGCTCTGACATTCTGGAATTTTAGGTTTACAAATTAAGTTGCCAAAATCTAGTAAAGAATAGTTATATGACCGGCAATTTTTATCGGGTAATAGGTTCTCTGCGAGTTCCCAGATTTGTTTATCTGATTCAATGTATTTCTTATCAGATTTGAAGTTAAAAAACCTCTGGAAAATTCTTATTACATTGGTATCAACTATCGGTACTTTTTTATTGAAACTAAAACAGAGGGTCGCATTTGCTATATATTTTCCAACTCCAAATAGTTTAATTAAATTTGTATAATTCTCAGGTATCTCTCCTAAATGTTCGTTTTCTATTTGATTTGCGAGTTTGAAAAGTGTATTAGCACGTCTAAAAAGCCCGAGAGGTTTGATAATTTTTAGAATTTTGTCTACATCACTATCTGCTAAATCTTTGGGTGTGGGATATTCAACCATAAACTCATTGAATACTTCATCGACTTGCCTAGAGGTAGTTCTCTGTAAAAGTAGTTCTCCTATCAAGACTTTAAAAGGATTAATGTTTTTCCTCCATGGGAATTCTCTTAAATTTGATTTACCCCATTCTATTATCTTTTCTGAAAAAAAACTTTTCATATTTTTCATATAATGAACTAAGCAAATTAAGAAAATAAATTTATTTTATATCATTATACATTGCCACGTAAAGCATTACTCTTGCCCGTGAAGCTGCAATATAAGCATCCATTAATAGACTTTCATAAAACTCAATATCTTCCTTGAATTTAGGATTGTTAAGATTTGGAAATATTGCAAATACAATATTTTTTTCCAAACCCTTGAAAGTGCCTATTCCATTAAATAAAACTGGATTTGGCAAGCTATTTTGAAAGACGATTTCAGCGAATTTATCATTCCGGTTAGGTTCAATTAGGGTTAATCTCCCTTCTCCCTCTAGATCGAGTTTAAGATATGTAATCAAATTTTCTTGTTTTCCTTTTTTCACGATATCCTGATCTTTAATATATTTCAGCTGTTTATCACAGATGATAACCATTTCGTCAAGCTCTAGGTGATTGATTTTGTAGCATTCAATTACGGTAAAAGCAACATCTATAATTGCATCCATGACAGTTTTTTTAACTTGAAATACAGTTACTTGTAAACCATGAACCTCAGATGTTCGTTCATACTTTCCATGGTTAGTATTATCTTTTATCCATTTTATAATTTCTTCTGTATTTCGTAAATTACGTAGAAGAGGGAAACTATCAAATTTTTTAAGGCCAAATTTCTCAGGAGTTATATTTTTCTCATACTTTTTTTGTTCCAAATCATAAAAAATGTAAAATATAAATTTTTCTCGTTCTCTTTCCATTAAAAATTTAGGTAAAATGGGCCAAAGTAGTTCATTAATATCTTGTGCTTCATCAACAATTAGTCCATCAAATAAATACTCTTTCTTCAGACCTCTTTCTTTTATCATGTTATTTAAAAAGTCTGCCACTCTTATATAATCTGAAGGTGTTGAAAAAAGTGCTTTTTTCAGTAATCCTTCTTCCTTTTCATCAAAATGAGTACGGATAATATTCTTAAAAAAACTATGAATATTTATGATTAAAAATTTCTGAGAATGTTTGTTGATGTTTATTTTAAACTGTTGTTCAATAATTTTCCTAATGAAAAATTTTAATTCTCTATTAAAACATAATAATAGAACCTTTTTACCTTCCTTATATAACAAAATTGCTTTTTTTATTGCTATAAAGGTTTTTCCTGTTCCTGCACTTCCCCTGAATAGACACCAGTTTTTATCAGCATAAAGTTTAAGAATTAAATCTTGTTCCTTATTTATTTCTTCAAGATCCTTAATATTTCTTCTTAAAATTTTATCTTTTAAAAAAGAGGCGTTAATTTTAGGATTCACCATCTCTAGAAATAAATTGGTTGTATTTTTTTTTAATTTCCCAGTTAATTTCTTGAAATAAGGTGTAATTCTTTTTGAAAAAAGGATCTCAAGAAAATTCTGAATAGGCGAAATTACTCCTGCACTTATTAAACCTTTTTTTTTTTGTTCCATCCATTCCTCTTGAGAATCGCATTCATTTTTCTCAAAGATCATATACCTTTCTAAATGGAGAATGGATAGTCCTTTTTTAATCATGATTTCTTTAAAATTTGATGTGCTGAAGACAAGCCCATACCAGAATAATCCTGGAAAAAGATTCGTTCCATCTGATTTGAATTTTACGAAATCATTTTTATTAGTTTTTTTTCGCGCAAGTTCAACATATTTTCTAAGGAAGTAGAATGTAGCACCCCTAGCTTGGGAAACAGGATCTCGTTTATTAACTTTCCCCCCATGAGAAACAATCTTCCATTCATAATTCTCATAATTTACTTCTCCACCCTTTACTTCTAATACGAGAAAACCATATTCGGGATTAAATATTAGGAAATCTGTTTCCCTTGGAGAGGAATACTTTGGACCTAACCATTCAACTGAATGCCAAACATACCAATTATCATCTAAAGTTTCTAGATAACGATATACAAGAATCTCAGAGTACCAAGTCTCTGGTTTAGCCTGTTTGAGTTTATCTATACTGGTAGGGAATATTTTTACCATTTTTTACTCATCATAATAATATGGATTTAGATTTTACCTCTCTAGATATAAGGGCCCTGCAATCCGGAATCCTAGCCAAAATTTATAGGACTTGTGCTTATTTGAGAGATATGTATTTAAAAATTGTTCTGATACTTCGGGGTTTATCATTTCTGATGTAATTGCTACCACTCTTACGCCTGCATATGAGGCTCTGAAGTTTGGTGGGTATTGGTCTCTCGGAACGGAAATACGTGTTCTCCTATAGCGTCCTGAAGATCTTCTTCTATTAATGGTAATAGCCACTATTTTGCGTGCTTGGTCCTGAGTAATCTTACCAATTTCAGTTGGGTTATTTGTGTCTGGATGTATATGAACTATTTTACCAATGGTATTTCTTAGGTTTCCTTGATATTGAATTAATAACTTAACGCCATCTCCAACATGGATATTATTCCATATGTAATCTTGCTTTTCAAGGGAGATTCTTAAATTTTTATCTAAAAATGAAAAAGAATCCACTATGTTTTCTCTTACCCACCATAGTACATCAGCAGAACCTCCATGTCTGAACCCATATCGCTTTGGGTCATATAATCTATGCCTTTCATGTCTATAACGATCATAGAAGTATTCGTTTCCAGGGGTAAATACACAGAAATTGCGTTTACAACGAGTTATTGCTACATAGAGGACTCTGATTTCCTCATGAATCGCAAGTTCAGAATCATCTCTTTCAGCTAATCCAAACTCACTCATATAAACATAATCATATTCCCTACCTTTCGATTTATGGATTGTTGAGAGTATAATGTCTGCAGAATTTAACCCTGATTCGTATAATATAGCCTCATTAATTCTCTTACTAAATTTTTGGTAAAGGATACTTAAATCTATTTGATCCTGTTCCTCATCATTATAAAGAAGAGTACATAATGTAGTCCATGCATTTTCTGTCGTTATTTTAAACCGATCTCTGAATTCTCTAACACCTTCTTTATCCCATAAGAAAAGAAAAGCCTCCCTGCTTAAAATAAATTCACCTTCACGAGAAATCTTTATTTTTTTATGAATAAAGTGAGCAATCCATGGAGGAATGATTTTATCAAGGTTATCCAGTAAGATTCTATGTTCAATGCCCATAGAAAAAAGAGCAAATGAAAATTGGAAAACCGCTCTATTAGATCTAAACAAAATGGCAGCATTTGCACTTTCATTCTGATCTTTATGGTATTCTAATTGGTTCTTAATATTTTGGACAAACTCATAGAGACTTTGATCGCTATCAATTGTTTTTCTGTGATTACCTGAAATTGTACTGTTTATTTCTCGCATTAATTCTTTTGGTGGGGAATTGGATAAGTTTATAATATTTGTAATGTGATTGATTGATGATTTAATAGTAGGATCTAAAAATAAATAGCGGGGATTATTATTGATATTTAAAGGTAATATATATTCATCCAAATTATCTTTGTAATAATCTCTTACCCATTTGATATAATCACTAGAACGTTTTAATGGCCAGTTTCTTGCTAATTTTTCATCATTTTGAGTAAAAGAGAAAATTTCTTGGTTTATATCACCTAAAAGCGTAAAACCCCACGGTTCATTTTTGGTATCAAGCAGTTTAAAAATATTTCTTACTAATTCTGCACGACTGAGATTTAAATCCTGAACTTCGTCAATTATCACATGTTTGATGTTTGCAAAAAGTGTATCATCAATGGTATCAATAGAATTATATTCATCTGAATTCCTTAATTCTATTATTTCTTTTATAACCCGAATACCATCTTTTATATTATTATTATAGGTAGAAAAGTTATAATGTTCTCCAGGGTCAGCGGATAACATATTTAAACGGGCACAAAATTCATCAAATGTACAAATATTTAACGATAATGATTGAAAACCATCATATTTTCTAAATCTCTTTTGCAGTTCTTGTACTGCTGCCCGTGTAAAGCTAAGAATTAAAATATTAGATAACAGGCTTAAATGCTCTGATTCCCTTAAATATCTAACCTTATTAATGACAGATTCGGTTTTTCCTGTACCTGGGCCACCGAATACTAATAATTTTTCTTCAAATCCTCTTTTCACAATTTCTACCATAATATCACAGAGTATTTATTAGAGTATTTCGATCAAGACCAATATTACCAAATTCGCAAGAAGTTTCAGACAAATAACCACAAGCGTAACAAATAGCTCCATTAACAGCGAACTTTGTGAAATTTTTTAATAAACAAATAGGATCATTAGAACATGTATCAATATCATCAAGTGCTAATTTTAGAATATCTCCAAAACGATGACTTTGGGATACCAAACCTCCTAATGTACCATCTTCACCAGGTCGGGATGCATATATTAAGGCACCTCCTATTAGCTTATCAACATCAATGTATAATCTCTCGCGTAATGCAGCACTTGAATATCCACAATCTAGACTTAATGCCTTTATTAACCGGTGTGATAATGTGTGCCACCAAACACCTAAAGGATGAGTGAATATGTGAAAATTTCGCATTTTAAAAGTTTTAACCCATTCTTTTTCTTTTTCTGATAATAGATTGTTTTGTTGGATATTCTTTGCATTTTCACCTTTTTCTTTTTGTTCAATTTTTTCGAATTCTATGATATCTCTCCGAAGATTATCCCAAAGTTTGATATCCTCGTCTCTATAATTCAATGATCTCGCAGAATCCTCAGTGAGCTCAATAAAAATACCCTCCCCACGTAATTTCGCGCCAACATACCAATAATTATTCTGTCCATCAATATATGGCGTTTCAAATAATTTCGGTTCTTCATATTTTTCTTCTGTATCTGAAGTTGAAGGTGTGGTAAAAGATCTTCTCTTTTTTTTTACTTTAATATACCGATAAAATCCTTGTTGAATCATGATTGCTTCGAGTTGAATAATAGGAGTTATTTTAAATGTTAGAGTATTATTAACACCCTTATAATCAAGAGCAATTTCTCGATCAAAAACTAAACTTTTATCAATATCTAGGCTTTCCCTTTTTTCCCTGAAAGCATTGAATTCATCAAGTCTTAATTGATACTCGTCGTACGGCGTTCTTGATACTACTATATTTTCAATAAAATATTTTATTATTGCTTCTGCTATGTCTTTTTGCTTTGGGTCAGAATTAATTGTTCTAATGATTCTTAAATATTCTTTTATTTGAGGATGAGATCTACAAGTGGCATCATCTAAAGCCCAATCTTCAAAAGTCTCTAAAATTTTATCAAATGGTATGGCTCGATTATGCTTTCTTAGATATCTTCTGATTTTAGGTAATATTAATAAGAAGTTGAGTATTGGATAAAAAGCGTTTGCTTCCTCAGGAAGTGAAATTGCTGTTATCACTTTGGGAACAAAAACACTCGAAGCTGTTCTTTGTATCACTTGTGTCCTACTATCGCATGCCACCCTCTCAATTCTTCTACCAGGAACACCAAGAGGGTCTTCATAAAAAGGGATCCTTCCAGAACATTTTAATTGATTATTCATTATATGTTTTAATGTTGAAAATTGCCCACAATTTGGACATCTTATTTTTACAAACTGTAATTCTGAGCCAGCATCAATATATTCAAAATAATCGGGTTCAGGACAAATTTTAGTATCAAATGTACCATGTACCTCATAGTACCAATTGACATCGTCAATATGCCCCCTCGGACACCCTCTTATAAATCTGATTACTTCTCTATTACTTTGGTCTTTAATTACATGTGATAATCGGTTTTGAGCACAAATCGGACAGACACCCCTAAGAGTACCAACTTGATTAGATCTTTTATAAAGGATTTGTGTACCCATTGGATGTCTTTGGTGACAGAGTGACCAACTAGGGAATGGATTCATCGCATATATTGCTTGATTTTCCTGAAGTGATTTATCTGCATTTGTAGGTAAACGGAATATTCCAATCTGACTTATATTTATATCCTCTCTTAATTGAGCAATCCTCTTAGAAAGACGTGATGCACCTAGTAGTGAAATAATATATTGACTTTCTGGAGCTTCATCTGGCGGAAAAAGCCGAGACTTACTAAAATCTAAAATAATTGATGATCCCCTCACACCATCAATAATAGCTCCAACACCATATGTTGTTATAAACTGGGAGGGTCTTATTTGTAGTTTTTTCATTTTTTTCACAATTTATTATACTTTTTTTATTATCTTCTTCTCCTCTTAGATGATTGAGTTACAAAAAAATCAAATGTAGTTGTTGGCTCAACACCTCTTAACGAATTAGGGGCATTTTCAAACACCACTCTAATTTCAGAATTTTGTAATTTAGATGCAGTTTGATGCTGGGGGTCGCCTAATACTACAGATACTTCAGGGGATTTTGATAAAGTATATTCGACATATTTTATTTTTACATTCTTAACAATTAAATCGTACCATCGGTTATAGTTTACCTCTAATTCCCTCAATTGCTCCGAAATATCAAAGCGTCGATTAGTTGGTTGTTTTCCTAATCTTTCTTGAATTATCTTAAGGAATTCATCGTAATCTGGATTACCCCTTCCCTTACGAACTCTTGTGCCTGAGTTAATATAATATGGCCCTTCATCATTATTCCTCCATTCTTCACTTACTAAAACATTTCGGATATTGATGGATTGTCTCAAGAAAGCTACAAGTATTGGACCAATAGTAATACTTACACATTGAGGTGCGAATGGTGAGACAGTTATAGGTTCAACATTCTTATAGAGAGATGTATGATATCCTGAAAATTGCTCATAATGGTCAAGATCGCGGGGTCTTTTTGGATTCAGATAAGTGACTACAATACCGCCTTTTTCTCGTCCAATTCGCCCGGTTGCTTGAATATAACTAGCACTTGTTTTTGGCTGACCATTTACAATCATGACTCCTAATCGGGACACATCAACTCCAGTTCCAAACATTGATGTGGTTAATAACCCATGAATTGGATCCTCACCAATTAATTCTAATGGATTTTTTAGTTTCTCAAAATAGCTTGGTAACATAATTGAATCAGTGCGACTTGATAATTCAATTGGATCATCTATTCGACCAATTATATTTCGGTAATTTGTTGCTCCGTACAACAATTCCATCCAAGTGATAAATTCTTGAATATAAATAGCACGCGTTCCGGCTAACTCCCTTATTGCATTAAAATAACCAACAACCGTCCAAAACCGATCTAAGTTTTTCAATAATAATTTCTTCTGATTAAGGTTTAATCCACTGTTTATAACCTCATTCTTAATTTCATAGGGAGTTTGAAATAGCTGCCCCCAAATATGTGTTAAAGGTTTCTGGGGGCTTTTTCCAGGGCAACAAACACCGATATACAAGCGACCAGTTACATCCTCATTCAATGCATGAACATACCTATTTGTAAGGAAAAAACTGTCTTCTTGTTTAATTCCTGGTGATGGAAATGTTGAGTAACTTCGGTTAAAAAGACATTTAACTTGATCTTTTCCAGCCCTAATAGTCGCAGTTGATGCTATATATTTTGGTTTATGAATTATATTCCCATCAGTATCGTATCTTGTGGATAATTCGTCAATTAATGTTTCATAGATACCAACCATACTTCCGAGAACTCCCTCAATTAAATGTAACTCATCCTGCAGGATGATTTCAGGTGGATCAAAAGGATTTTCTAAGGTAGCATCTACTCTTATAGTTCGATTTTTTGGTAAAGCACGGTTTCTAAAAAACCCGAAAATGGAATTAAAGAAATCTACATTACCAAAGATTGATCCTGCCTCATCTTTGAAGGATAACTGGGCAAATTTATCAACAGTACCAATTAATATTGTTGGAATTCTCCTATACACTTGTTCATCTACAGTATAGGCAGTAATAGGCATTCCTATGGATATATCTAATTTGTTATTTGCTAATTTCCAAGGGCTTTGAATTTGAGTCCAAAAACTTTTTCTGGACACATGAACTTCCTCTGCCCATTTTACTTCATTCAACTCACATTTTGGATTACAACAGCGAATCTCAAAATCTATACCGGTATATTCACTATCAGTGGTAATCCTTTCAAATTCTATATTAGAGGAATTCTCAAACAGATAGAAATATCCAGAATTCCTAATATCGGGATTTATTGGTATCATACCAATTACATTACTTACAATATCGTCCCACCACTCTTTTAATTTAACTGGCTCAGCATTATTGACTGTTGTGGACAATTTCAAACCAATTGAATAAAAATTTGGCTCTGTTGAGTTTAATCTTTCAACAGTTAACCTTTCAAGATTAAAAAAGGTGGGTCTCAAAAGTGGAATGACATCAGTTATATCTTTTTCTAATTGAGAAGGATCAGTATTTTCCTTTTTGACCATTAGAAAAATGTTCATCTTCTCAGGTAAGTACTGATCCTGTTGTTTTGGTAAACTTAAAAAGCAATTGCAGACAGGGCAAGTTGTAATTTGTCCCGGATCACTTGTAAAATTCAATACATTAACAGGTTCTCTCATATATTTTAGTAATACTCTTACTTTAAGAGCTTCTATTGCACCGAAAACCCATTCTTTAGATCTTTTATCCCAAAATCTTTCTAATCTATTAGGAGTTAGAGTTCCACCAACCCACAACCCGATACTTATCCGTGTTGTTCCATAAACCCAATTTTCACCGTTTTCTACCGAAGTTAGGGTTGTTTCATACCCTTCTTTAGATTTGATTAGTGACTCCGGGAGCCATCCAATGATTTCACCTTGGATTTTATCATTCAGGTTTTGAATCCTTAGATATTCACACGCAACAATCAGCTTTGTTGCCCTTCGAAACTGCTGTATAGCAAGTAATCGGAGAGTGTACCTTGAAATTAAATAGATTCCATTTTCTAAAATATCCCTTTTTTGTTCTGAATCTATTATTCCCATTCTCCGCCTATAAGCAATCGAAAAAGCAGTAATTCCTAAATATGCTTCAGTTTTGCCTCCACCTGTAGGAATCCAAATTAAATCAACAATATCTCTTTCAATATCAGTTTTCTCTACTATACTGGCAATTAATAGTAGGATAAATGAGATTTGAAAAGGACGCCATATAAAGGGGTCAACTTCTGTAGGAGATTTTACTATTTCTCCCTGAGAATATTTCTTCTTCCATCTATTTTGCAGAGATATTGCTTTATTGGCAAAACAAAAAGCTAATCTTGCATTGTCGTTGTTACACAAGATTTCTATCCCTCTTGTTATTCGTTTGATTAATTCATTGTGTTTCTCCAAGTTATTATTGGCAATTTTTATCGCCCATTCTAATGAGGTTCCACTGATTTCATCTTTTTTCCATGACCTCCAATTTTCATATTCTCTTACTATTTCACTTAATACGCTCCTCAAAAGAACAGGATCATAACATTTTTCTGCCAAATATTCAGCATCAAGAAATGAATCCTTACTTAGTGAAATAGGAGTTGCTTCCCATTTATCACTTTTCTTCCTAATATTTTTCCAGTTAAAATCAGGAGCACTTACAGGAATTATTGGTACAAATTCTGTTCTTAAATCAGGCGGAAAAAATAATTTCTTTATCCCAGCCACTTTAGATTCAATAAAATCTCCATCAATCCAGTTAAATGGAGGACCACTTGTTGTTTTTCGTAATAATGGTTCATCTGGATCCTTTTGAGGATCTATATTGCTCCAAATCGCACCACACATATGTCCGCGTGCTTTTGGTCTAACATCAAAATATAACATTTTTAAATTGTTTTCCTCGTTATCATCTAGAGATTCATCGTAACTCTTTAGATCGAAAGGTTCGAGTCGTGTATCCCCAATACAATTTGCTCTTATTTGCGGTTGGAAAATAAATCTATTAATTCTTTCTCCTCGTAATAAGAGTTTATCTATTTTATCTAAACCCCTCATTGTAAATCGTTTACTAGTATTTAAAAAGAAAATAGATATTTTATAAAATCTTCTCGTTTTACTGATAGGAGATAAATACTTGATTTTGATTGTTATTTGAAATTGATCGTTATCTATTTTCTGGTGGCCTATTTTGTAAAACGTGGTTTCCGATGCATTGTTTGTGATTTGGGATCCAGCAATATCATATGATAGCTTTTTAGGGTAGATTTTAACTTCATGTAATATTAAGTATTGAGGATTTCTCTTCCAACCTCCAAATAAAACATCTCGGTCCAATTTATTTTTCCTATTTATTAGATTTTTAGAATTTGAGTCATTATTTCTACCATTAGGAATATTTCTGCCTCTTGATATTCTTTTTATTGGGTCAATTTCCTCTTTCTTTCGAAAAAACTTTTCTTTCATTATTTTCGGATTATTCCAGCCATCAAATTTTCCGGAATTATCAATATTATCTGCCAATAATTTGTCCCAATTCTGGTGCCAAATATATCTTGCCCAAGTAAAACATATATCAAACTTTGGGCAATTTTTTATTGTAGACACCACAAATGATAATCCCATTGAACGCGGTTGAGAATTAGAATTAAGACTTGGAGTATATTCAATAGGATCATTAACTTTATCAAAAGTTTGATCTTCTTGACCTGTGTATGTGTTACCAGAAATATTATTTTCCGAACCATCCTCATCTTCTTCTATTTCTCGAGGGGCAAGTACTCCTGTTAAATAAAGTTTCCAGGGGTTCATTTTTTCATGAAAAATCTCATGAAGCCCATATCTAGGACCTAATATATTTCCTACGACATCAGCTACAATTTTTTCGCGAAATTTTAAGTCGATAACCATAATAATTCTACTCAATTTTATAAATTAAAATAATTTCACCCTAATTCTTGATTAATTTTCATATTTTAAGTATATTTTATTATTTAAACATTTTTGGTAAAGATTGACTAAGGTCGTTAAACTCATCTAAAATCTCTCCTAATTTTTTCTCCACTTTTTTTTTCCCATATTCTTTAGCCCATTCTTTTTCTATATCTTCAAATTTATAAAAATACTTTTTACAGGTATCACATCTAAATTTACCTAGATGATGATAATAAGTGAAAGTCTTAATCCCCCTTAAAAGATATACACTAATATCTAGATTTACGTTACATATTACATAAATTAGATGATCACAATAACAATTTGAACATTTTACATTTAAAGTTAAATCTTCACTTCTAAATGTATGTTTTGGATCATGAATTTTTACCGAGTCTTTCATAAAAATCGGTTTAAGATTGCGATTTACACTACTAACATTAATGCTTGAAATATTTCCTTCATCATGTATAACTCCTCCAAAATAGTCGGGACAATTAGGAGAGCCAATTAGATGTTTAAAATGTTTTTTTCTAAGTTCTGCTTTAACAGGAGTCACCCATTTATCACATTTTGGGCAAGTAAACCTATGATATTTTGAGACAATTGGTAAGTATTCAAGTAACTCGTCAACCGTTATACATTCATCTAAATCTTGGTCTACAGCATATTTCATTTTATTTTCAAACTCCTTTTTGTATGTTTTTAAATTTAATAATAATAAATCATTATTGGATAATATGTCTGATTAGAGGGATTTTGATATATATATTAGGACATATCCTAGCATCATAAACTTTTTAAATAAATAGTTTAATTTAAAATTATGAGTAAAAATAAGATTATTCCTGACAAAATTCCAGCGGAGATTTTAGAAAGTAGTAATTATGACAGGTATGAAGTACTAATTCTTTATGCACTTGCACTTTACGGTCCTTTAAAACGTGAAGAATTCATAAACAAAGATCCAATAACTAATCGGATTAATAAAAATACATTTCATAAATATGCTAATTCTTTATTAAAAAAACAATTAATTGTAAGCTACTATATGGGTAGAAATAGTAACTATAAAATAACTCCTAAAGGAGAGGGTGAATTATTACGACGATTGGTGAATTATTCTATAGATTTTAGAACTTTAAATAGATTGGAACAAAATAGATTGAAAAAATACATTAAACGCATAATAAATTTCTTTAGTGATTTTAAAATTAGAGATAATGAGATAAAATTAGAATTTTTAGATTTAGTAAATAAAATCACTCATGATAAACTTAAAGAGACATTCCCCTCAGAAAGAAAATTCAATAAACTTCTTTTATATATTGTTTTAAATCATCCAAATTTTTATAATAAATATAATATCTCAATAGAAGATTTTATTGAAAAACTGTATGAAGAAGATAAAAATATTGAAGATAACATAACAGAAGCAGATTTATTAATATTTATCCAAAAAATTATAAAAGAGAATACCTATGATGAAAAATTCTATGTGATTAATTCTACTGAGTTGAAAAATTCTTTATTTTTTAGATCTAAAAGTGAATTTGGTATCCTTTTTGAAACAATTATTAATTCCCAACTAAAGAAATTTTACTATTTAAGTAATTTGGGAAACATTGAGTCTAATCTTGAAACCTTAGAACAAGTTTATGAAGAAATTTTATCAAATTTAATTGAGAAATACGCGTTTTTTCATGAGGATCTAAAAAAGCCTATATATTTCCTAATAGAAAAATACTTTCAAGAAATAAAAAAAGATCTTACTGAAAGAGTAAAATATGCTGTGAAGGAATATAGAGAGTTTTTTCCTTTTTTAAATCTACCCAATCCTCCAAATAAGATAAATAAGATTAGGGAATTAATGAATACTCCTTTAAACACGTCAATAGAAATAAATGGAAAAAGAAAAAGCGAATTTACTGCAACAATAGAAGAGCTAAATGTAAAAAAAAAGAAAATTATACAGGAAAAATTTAAGATTTTGGACAATTTAGAGAAAATAGAAAAATACAACCAGTATATTGAAAAGGTTAATGAGTTTATTGGTGAAGATCCAAATGAAATTGAATATTATGTGAAGAAAAGTAGAATGTTGTGTGACTTCATCAAAGACTATGAACAATCTTTAGAAGTAGTAGACAATGGATTAAAGATTGATCCCAATGAAATTAGCCTTCATGTTAATAAAGCTATGATTTTACTCAATTTAAATAAATTAGATAGGGCTATTGACGCAATTGAAAAAGCAATTAAAATAGATGGAAAAAATGAGGCTGTGCTATTCAAAAAAGCTTATCTCTTAACCGAGAAGGAAGATTATCCTCAAGCATTAAAAACAATAAATCAAAGTATTAGCTTGAATCCTGAATATTATTCATCATATATCTTGAAATATGAGATTCTTGAAAATTTAAATGAATTTGAAGAGGTAATTTCTGTAATTGATGATGCTATTAGATTAAATCAAAAAGATATCAGATCATACATAAATAAAAGTAGGATTTTATGTGATAATTTAGAGAAATACAAAATTGCATTAGAAGTAGTAAATATAGGTTTAAAAATTGATGATAAAGAACCCTCGCTTTATATCAATAAAGCAATAATATTAAATAATTTGAAAAGATTCGAGGAAGCACTTGATGTAATTGATAGAGCATTGGAACTTAAACCGGGGAATGACATAATTCTAAGTAAGAAAGCGTACTTACTATATGAGAAAGGAGATTACGAGATAGGGATTGAATTTATTAAAAAGGCAATAAAAAAGGGTGTTAATCTTTATCAACATTACCTCTTATATGTTGATCTTTTAACAGAACAACAGAATTTTGATAAATGTTTTGAGATTTTAGAAGAAGTTTTAAAGATTAATCCAAAAGACGAATTTGTTTACGCTCATAAGGCCCGAATTTTAATAGAAAAGGGAGAATTTGGATCGGCTTTAGATAGTGCTGAAAAGTCATTAGCAATTAATTCATATTATATTTATGGATTACAAATTAAAGCAATTGCTTTGAAATGCTTAGATAAATTTGAAGAATCATTAAATGTAATAGAGGAAGCTATTTCTATTGATGAGAATGATCTTTATTCTTCTGAAATAAAAGCGGAAATATTAGAACTAATTGAAAATGATGAAGCAGCTTTAAAAATTATAGATACATTAATCCAAACTGATCCTGAAGAACATTATTATCATATTATGAAGGGTCGAACATTAGCTAGAATGGAGAAATACCAAGATTCTCTAAAAATTTTAACAAGAGCGAGTGAATTGAATCCCGCTGATACATTACCTCATAAAATTAAGGCGGAGATTTATGGTCTATTGAAAGAGCATAACAAGACTATAGAAACTTTAAAGAAAGCCATAAAATTAGACCAAAGTGATTTTTACATTTACAAAATGATGGCATATAGTCTGATGGAATTAAATAAATACGAACAGGCCCTAAAAGCTATTAATAAATCCATTGAATTGTTTTCAAATGACCATGATTCTTTTATTATAAAAGAAAAGTGTTTATTTGAATTAAAACAGTATGAGGAAGCCTTGAAAGCAATCGAAAAAGCGATTATACTAGAAAAATATGATTTAGACTTTATGAGTAAAGCAAGAATTTTGGCAAAATTGAAAGATAAGGATGGAGCTTTAAAATATATCCAAGAATTGATTGAAAAAGAACCTGAAAATGCTCTCTATCATGATACCTTTGGAGAAATTCTTATGTGGTCAAAAGAATTTAACGATGCTATTGAAGAATATAAAAAAGCAATTGAACTTCTTGGAACCAAGACAGATATGAATTTTGACGAAAATTTCAGCTATGAAACCTTTATAAAAATGGGAAAATGTTATTTTGAGATTAAAAATCCTAAAGCTGCTCAAAAACATTTACAAATAGGGAAAAAATTAGCTGATGAAAAAAATAAACAATTTTGGGTAAAAAAAGCAACACATTATCTTAAAAAACTTGATAGCATCTAGAATGAGACTATTTCTCCGTCGTAATGTTTTTTTAAAAGATTAAGTGATTTGCTAAAAAATTTCTTGACTGCTTTGTTCCACTCATTCAATCTACATTCTAAAGAGATTTCCTCTACTAATCTCTGTATAAGATAAGATTTAAGTGGTTTATCCCAATACCAATTCCAATATTTTAATAACCAAATTAGCTTGATTGCTCTACCATCGTGTTTTTGATTGACTTTGGATAATCCATTTTCTTCTAATTTTTGATTTACTTTTTTAATATAATTCCATCCATCGGGAACCAGTAGATACCGATTTGGTAATTCAATTGCTGGTATACAATCCACCTTAAGGACTTTATTTTGGTAGTGTAATCGAATAGGGATTGCATGAGAATATGTAGGAGATTCCATTATCTCTAGATTAGGGTTAAATTTTTCCTGAATTGTGTCTAATTCATCATATAAAATAGTAAATAGTATTTCTCCATTTAAGGTATTTTCATTGGACATAGATTCATTCTACCTCAACAAGAGAAGAATTTTCAATCTTATCTTGGAAATCGCTTCAATAAAAGTTTTCAAGATTTAACTGAAATTAATTGCCCATTTTTTAGAATAAAGCTCTTAAATATCATAAGTGTAAAAATATTAATTTATAAATAATTAATACCAATATAGATATAATAACCTCGAGGGGATAATGTGGCAATTATCAGTAAATCTTTCTCAAAAGCAAATTTCTTTTTTAGAGATGGCAATTATGAAAAAGCAAGAGATCTTTATGAGGAGATTATAAAAGCTAATCCTTATTTAACAAAAGTTTGGAATAACCTTGGCCTGAGTTATTTAAAATTGAAAAATTTTGAAAAAGCCATAGAGGTTATTAATGAAGGTTTAAAATTAGATTCTGAAGATGATTCTCTTTCCAAAAATCTCGGAGTAGCTTACTTCCATACAGAAGAGTATCAAAAGTCAATAGAAGTTTTACAAAAATGCTTAAAAAATTCACCACACAATGAGACCCTTTTGAATAATATAGGACATTCTTATTTTCACCTAGGAAATTATGAAGAAGCGATTAAAACTTATAAACATGTCCTCGATCTCGATGATCGACATATATCAGCTTGGAAAAACTTGTGTCTTACGTATACAAGAATGGGTGTTGATTTCAAATATGATGATTTAAAACCAAGAAGTGATATTGCGTGGTTTTTTTTAACAAAAGCTCTTTTAACTTCTGGTTTCTTTAATGAAGCCTTAGATGCTTGTAATAAAGCTTTAGGAAAGAATCCGGGCTTCCACGCAGCATATATAGCTAGAAATAAGATAAAGGCCATGCTTAGAGAAAAAAAAATATCAACTCTTAAAACTGTAACGGTACCTCAACCAAAGTCCTTTATTGATTATGGAGGGGTTGAAAAAGACCCTCAATATGCAAAATTTAAAAGAATTCAAGAAAAAATGCATCAACACGCAAGAAAAGAGGATATAAAAAGAGCACCGCCATCATTAGATGAAAGATTTAAATTGCAGCAAGAAAAATTTAAGAAGCGAAAATTAGAGTTTCAGGGATTAATAAAAATTGAAGAGGGTACTTTAAAAACAAAACGGGAGCATATTGAGAAAGAGAAAAAACATAAGGAAAGAGAAAAAAAGGAGAACCCTAATGTTCTTACAGAATATATTTATGAAGATCGAATCTACATCCAGAAAATGTCGATAGAAAATAGAAATTCTTTATTTGTTGAAGTTAATCAAAAAGAATTAAAAACAAATATTTTTAATCCTATACGCAATCTGTTCAAATATGAATCACACTTCTTTGCTAAAAGATTTGCGATATTAGGTGAATTTAAAACAGGAAAAACAGAATTAGGCAAATTTATAATTCATAAAATGAAAAGTCATTATAAAGATTGTATTTCAATTACAATCAATTCAAAAGAGGCACAATATAAAAACAAAGACGATATTAATGATTGGCTATTTAATCAATGGTATATACATTTAAAGCAAGTCTCTAATACTGAATTTCGAAAGGTAGCTTTTAAAAAAATTAATGAATTTAAAGAGTTGAGAGGGACAACACCTGAAGAAAGCTTAGATAAAATATATTTAATATGTCAAGTATATAAAGAGTATTTAAGGATTAAGCCAGAAGTAAAGTTTATTGTAGAGTTTGATCAAGCCAATATAATTGAACTTGAGTCTCAATTTGCTCCATTTTATGAATTTTGGAGGAATTTCCAAGGTTTCTGGGAAAATGATGAATATTTTTCAGAATTACCAATATTCATTTTTGTTATAGGTCATAAAAGTTGGACTAATTTTGCTGCTTTAAAAGACCCTATTGGTCGAGGAGTGTTTGATTTATGGATTAATTTTGATTATTGGAATAATGCAGATATTGAAGAAATGTATAAGAGCAGACTCTTATTCTGTATTATACCAGAATATCGCGAAAATTTAATAAAGTACTTCTTATGTA
>SDBV01002279.1_pt1 | contig 28700 bp, 33 predicted proteins | sample 2277081 | NCBI WGS metagenome assembly SDBV01 (sample SAMN10402039, study PRJNA504765) | marine sediment metagenome | isolation source: marine sediment core GS10_PC15, 223 cmbsf | place: Arctic Ocean: Southern Knipovich Ridge | collected 2010
ACGATCCCTGCGCGCACTGTTCGCATTGGTCATCCCGATCTGTCTGTACATCTTCCGCACCGCAGCAGGTGCACTTTCCCACTACCTGCGACATAAACCTAAAACTTGGACGTGCCATTTCGGCTCCCTTCGTTGTGGCCTCGAAAGGAGAGGGATCGAAACTGGCCGGTGTCCTAGATATATTTGGCCCTGCATCGAAACTAACCCTTTCGGTGCCATGGGGTCGGCTGTATTCGCAGCGCGGCCCCTTTTTATATTTACGCGGCCGATCCTAACGCCGATGGCGGCGGAAGGCAAGGCCGGGCGCTCGGGCCCGGAGAGTTGACGGGGTTGAGCTTCGTCCTTTGGTGCAGGTAGATCTGATTCCACCAAGGTGGAACCTGCTTCGTCCTTAGGTTCCGGTAGATATGAGTCCGCAATTGCGGAATCTGCTTCGTTCTTGGGTTTGTTGCCAATTGGCAACGTGTCTCCCGTGGGAGACAAAAGCGTTACCGCGGTAACGCCCAAGCCACTGGGACCCACAGGTCCCACCAAGCCGGCGTGGCATTTCAACACTCAGCCTCCGCATCCTCGGCCTCAGCGGCCGAGTCGGCCCCTGGCAGGGCACTCTCGGCGGCGATTAACTTCAGAGCGGCGGTCAAATGGTGCCGTTCGTAGGTGATGCGGCTGTCCCCGATCCGGCGCGATCTGGCAACCTGCCGTTCAGCTCGGGCGCGGAGGCGCTCGGTCTGTTTCGGGCTGGGATAATTTGCGTTCCAGCCATTTTCCGGAAACTTCCTCAGCGCATCTAGCACTGCCGCATCAACACGCAGACCATCAAACATGTCACACAGATCATCAGTGAGCTTGTGAATGTCCGAGACGCGCCCCTCGACCGCCTTTGCCTGTACTTCAATCCACTGCTCATGGTTTGCGGCTATTGCTGCATTCTGCTCAATTCTGACGACCTTTAGGGCATCATTGGCAGCGGCTGTTTTTCGTTTTGCCTCGACAGTATTCGCCCTGCATGCAGGCTCTGTCGGCGCTGGAATCGGCTTGCTGGCGAGCTGGGCATCTCGGGCCGCGCGCTTGTCGATTAAGCCGGCCGCCTTCTCGGCTTTCGCGGCAACAGAAGCCTCCACGCCTGCCTGCTGAACCGCGGCTCGTGCCTCACGCATTTTCGCGGCCGGCTTTCTTACTGGTTTTGGGACCGAGCTCCAGGCGGGAACGGTGTCGCGCTCAGTGGGTTTTGGGCATGCAATCTGTGTCATTGTTCATTCTCCTTTTTGGATTTGTTGAAGGTGTTCATCGGGCGTTAGGTCAGCCGGCGATTTAGACAGTTCATTGGGCGGCTCAAGCCCAGCTTTTTCGTGGACTTCGTTAACGTATTCCTGGTACTCGGCACTCTCGGGCAGCTCGCCCGTTTTGTCGCGCTCGACGTGCTCCTCGACCGTCATGTTTTCGATTGCCTTATACCTCTCAGGTGGTTTGCTTTTCATTTTCGTGTATCCCCTTCATGTAGTCGATCAAGGCCGCGTTTTGTGGACTCCTTGGCTACATCCGGCCTACCACGTTTACGCAGCTCCTCTTGCCGGCGGCGCTCCCTTTCTAGTACGCCTGGTTTACGATTTTCGGTCTGTTTTTTGCTCACTTTGAGTGCCTTTCTGCGCCTTCGGCGCTAATCCAGCTGATTTCATAACCCGTACACACTGCGAGGCCAAGCCCCCTCCGGGGCTTAAGAAAGCGCCACCGAGTCCCCTGCCTGCCGTCCATGCCGCTGACCATCACCACATCGCCCTTCCATGCGTCTGCTGTTGCGTCAGCACCCGATGTGCCCGCTCGGCTACGCGGAGCGCGTCACATACCATCGACTGCTTCGCTCTGCCATCCGGATCACCCTCAGCCCGTTGCTCAGCCAGCAGCAGCCAGGCAGCTAAGTCAGTAGCTTCCTCGACGGCCTCTGATACCAGCGCCTCGACGGGTCGGCCTGTCCAGGTCGTCCCGTATCTCTGCTCGCCAAGGGCGAGACGTGCCTGAACAGAAGCGATAAATGTTTCGCAGCCTAGGCCTACTGCATCTAGCAGGACCCTGAGCTCTCGGTCATGGTCACGAGTCACGTTTGCATCCTTCTCCTTCCGGTGGTATCGGATCTAATCCGCACGCTTTCCGTGCTGCTACCACGCCCTCGGGTGAGCAGTGCCCGTTGCTGTCTGTGTGTTTTGATTTCTCTAATAAATACCGAGTTTTTAATCTGATCGCCTCGCGCAGTTCTCGCAGCTTTTCAGCCGGGTCTTCAAGTTCTCGCATAGTTCAACCTCCTGTTTTTGTTTGAATAACTGCGGCGGACCCGGCCAAGCCCAAGCCCGCCGCGCCGGATGGACGGCCGTCCTTCGCCTGGTTGGCGAAGTCTTGATAAAACTTGAGTGCATCACGCTGGGCACTTGCCGCCTCCATCCCCTACCCATTCGTCGAGCACGCTTGCCTTGAAAACGACACGGCTTCCGTCCTTTTCATGAGGAATTCGCCGGGCACTCACAAGGCTGTAGATCGACGACGTAGATCGGCCCAGGTACTCCGCTGCCTCAGCCACCGATAGCCACTTCCTATGGCCTTCGTCGCTTGTGGCGACTATCTCAGCTGCCCGCTGCGCTATCGCCTCGATTGCCTCGGGTGATATCTGTATGGTGAGGGCTTCCATTAGTTCCGCCTACTAGCAACTTCGAGCTCGAGTAATAGCTGGTTTTGTGTTGGCTGGGGTTTCACGCTTGGCCGCCTGACAGGTCGGGGAACTTCTTTCGGAGCCGCTCTGCCTCGGCCAGGTCGGAGGCAGAGCCCGCTGGAGTCGAAGGCTGCCCAGTCCCCTTATATGTATCAATCTTGGCAGCCTTGGGCTCTTTTACCCCATCTATATCTATATATTCTCTCTCTACATCTATACATTCACCAAGGTTGCCATCAGTGTTATTTATTTGGCAGCCTTGGGAGGGGTGGCAGCCTTCAGAAGAAGCTGTATTTTTATCGAAGGCTGCCATCTTAGATATATAGACACCTTCGGCGCTCGTTTCGCCTTTTGAACCCTCCTCATTCTTAGTATCCATGCGGGTTTCGTGAAGATGGCCTTGGGTATCATCCGACGATGGTTGCCGGGGGGGTTGGCAACCTTCGGAAGGCTGTATTTTGGATTCGAGTAACTCCCAAACCCAGCCACCTTTGAAGTTGCATTTTCTACTGATCACCCCGAGGGATTGCTTCGCCCTTCTAAGTGTTCTTTCCGAGACGCCGGCCTGTCTGGCCTGTTTTAATACGCCCCGGGCTAAAACCTCACCTCCAGCGAGCTCGGTTTCCAGGAAGTCAATCGCCGCATCCAACTCGCCCTTCTCTTCATCGTCTTTTACTTGTAGGAGATCGCTGCCGCGCAGGCCTGACTCGCCACAATCGGTTAGGTGACTGGTCGTGATACCGCCTGGCAGCTCAAGCTGTTTAATTGTCAGGTTTCGACTTGCGGCCAACGGTGCAAGGTTGCACTTTATATGCGCGAGAACGCGCCTTGGTCCATCCTCTACGTCCTCTGGATCGCGTGCTAACAGCAGCACACTACGGGCCGCAGCCGGCAAGCCGATTGAGCCGCCAATCCTCAGCAGAGGGTCAGATCCCGGGGCCTTGTTCAGGTGGAGGATCGCCAGCGCCGCTAATTTGCGGTCCATCGTTAATTTCGCGAGTGGCGCGAGGACGCGCCTAATGCTTTGATCCTTCCAGCTGTCTATCTTGTCGGGGACATGTGCCAGAAGCGGATCGACAATAATCAGGCCGATGTCATATCCATGCGCAAGGGTACTTAGCTCCTCGATATCGTCGGGCAGATCTAGCCCTCCCTCGACTCCGTCCCTTTTCATCGTCAGCAGGTGGACGCGTTCGAGGTTGGCCCCGGCTGCCTCCAACCTGGGGCGGATCGTGAAACTCGGGGCGTCCTCTGCCGACAGATAAAAGACATCCTTGGCAGGGCCGTTCAGCCCGCGGGTCGTTCTTGCTGCGACGCGACACGCCTCTTGCGATTTTCCAAGTCCTTCTCGGCCCGCTAGGAGCGTTATCACGCCGATCGGTATCGTGCCCTCTTCGAGCCACTCGACGGGCTCAGCCTCAATGTCAGAAACTGGCCTGGCAATGATTTCCGTACCCTCGTCGTCAGCCTCAGCACTCCCGGTCAGATGCTCTCGGGGTGTCTCGGAATGATGTATTTCGCTCCGCTCATATGCCGGCTCATACTGCCCAACGCTCGCCGCGATACCCTCAACCTCGTCATCGTGGAGCGGCGGCTTACAGCGCTGCTCATTAGCTACCGTCAGGGCTGCAAGTATCTCATCCGGCACCATCCCCCGCCGTCGCATGGTGCCGGCAACGCTGGCCAGTTCTGCGTTGCGCTTGCCCTGGGGTATCACGTCAGAAACAGCGGCCGCCGGTGCGTTGCCGTTCCCACCCTGGGCCAGCAACGCCTCAAGCCAGTCGGGCATCGCCGCTTTCTCTACTTCAAAACTTGTAACTTCCCATACATATCTATTCCCCGAGATGTGCAGGCTCGGCGGCGCAACCACAAAGCCGCCATCGCCGCGTATGTCCAGGCCGGGGCCGAGCTTTCCTGCGGAATTCCTAAAATTGCCAGACGCTTCGTAATAGAGATGCCGCCCGCCACCACCCGTCAGGCACTCCTTCGTTGCCGGTAACTGGCCGTGCTCGCGCTCAAGCTCGTGCAAGCTGTCATCGCCGCCGTGCTCTGGATCTACATCCAGGACGACTAAACCACCACCGGTCCGGATACCGATGTTCGCATCCGGGTTCTTCTTCCACCATCCCTCGATAACCTCGGGGTCGGTGGTCGAATCCTTGAACCCCGCGTTTGTTCTCGGGTGCTTTCCTGGGCCGTCGCAGTCAGTCCTGCCGCAGGTGCAGCGTCCGGCGTCGACCGAGTGCAAAGGAAAGACGGCCATCCCGGCCCCGGCATATCCGAGTGCGGAAGCCTTAAGGTCTTGTCGGCTACCGGCGCTAATCTTTTTCATAAGTCGGCTCCGTATCAGCCGATACTTGAGCACCTGGTATCGCTGCCGGGCGCTCTTTTTCTAGGTCGCCTAACGGTATATCCAACACCGCTGAGATCATTAATAAGTTCGGTTTGGTCGGGGTCGTCTGTTCCTGCTCTGTGCGCCAGATGGTCGCTACCGACACCCCGCTCGCGGTTGCGAGATCGTGCAAGCTCATACCCGCGCGCTCCCGGTATGAACGTATAAGCCCTCCATATCCTGGTCGTACCTGCATACCCATACGATAAACTACGACAACAGCTAAGTTTCGCACTAACACCGACAGTGAAAGTGGTAAAGCATGAAGATCAAACCGCATAAATCAATGCGCTTAGTAGTCCTCCCGGACTTTCGTACAGTCGTCCCCTCCGCGTTTACCGCTAGCGGCGAGCCGCTCGATGATCGGCCAGACGTAACTCTTAACCTCTCAATACGCGTAGATCACTTGGGGCGGCCACGCTGTACCGATTTTCGACTTCACTCAAAAGACGGTGCATACATAGAATCAGAGACGCTTCGACGGTTACCCTTGGCCCGACTGGTTAGAGAGGCCACACAAGTGGCGAGCAGTTTCGCCGTCCACAGAGGAACTACTCCGGCCGGTATCTCCACCCTTTCAATCGCAACCCCGGAGGAGGCCCGCAAGGCCGTTGAGACCGTTAAGGGCACCTCTCACCGTCGTACCAGGACGAAGATCACCCCCGATTTTCTCCAACGGGTTGCAGAGTGTCACGAGCGAGCAGAGGCGGAAGGCTCCCAGGCTCCAACTCGAACTGTCGCGGAGGAGATCGGCGGAGACTGGAATAAGAGTTTTCACTCGGCCAAACGTTGGGTACAGCTCGCCCGCAAATCAGGCCACCTACCACCGGCTACCCGGGGCCGCCCGGCCGCTTAACCGGCCCGTTACCGCTCAACTACGACTTTTCTTTCCGCACAGAATTGAGAATATCTTGCAGGACTTCGGACGAGACGTTATCTACACTCCCTTTTTTAATGGCTTCACCGACATCCTGTTCGAGGATATTTAAGCGTGACGCAAGCTCATATTTATGCATTCCAGCCTTACATGCTGCGCTAATGTAATCTGACGGCACTCTATCGCTCTTAATTTCCTCTTTCGCCTTGCGAACAAAAGCCTCTCGAAGTTCCGCATCCGATACTTGCTCTCTCAGTTCGTCAAACGTGATTTCCATGTTTTCGTGCCCCCCTTTTTTTGTCGTCGGACCTGGTGAAAGCTATTAGGTGTAATTTCAAATTCAGCAAATCTTAGATTTAATGGTGCCGACCAGCTTTACGTTCAGTGGATTCACCCACTTCCGTTTAACAGCTTCTGCTTTTGCGCCTCAAATTCTTCGTCGGTCAATGCACCCTGATCTCTAAGCTTGGCAAGACGCTCTAGCTGACCTGCAATGTCAACTGTGGTGCCAGGTGCCTCATTTGGCGTGCTCGAGGCGGCGATCTGGGCCCGTACATATTCTGCGAAGACGCGCGTTTGATTTTTAGCGACCTGACCTATTTCGGCGCGATTACTAGAAGCGAAGATTGTGATCTTGCCAAACGCAAGGCCGGTTGTGTACTGGATCGACGAAATTTTGTCGTAAGCAAAATCCTCGACCCTAAGCCGAGTAATACCTTTATCTACGAAGACCACTCGTCTGTTGGTGGCAACAAGAATCCCAGAACCGTTTTCATACCAGCCCTGAACCATTTTTCCTATTGTCTCGTCCTCCCAGAGAATGTCAGGCAGTTGCTTGACCTCGCGCCTACTAAGAAGCTTGCTGGCGCCATCTACGTGACCAATCTGCTCCCTTATTTCATCAAGGCGAGATGTGCTCACGGTTCTCCAATCTCTGTCTCTAAGACCTCAATCCACTCCTGCTTCTGTTTCTCATGGTAGTAGCGCATCCTATCTCAATGTGCGATTGATGATTGAGCAACCCGGGCTGTCTCATTGCAAGGAAAGCGCGGACCTACCTCCGGTTGCAGGCGTTGCTCGGTAGTCATCACTTCCCCCCAATATCGCTTGCTAGGTTCTTTGTATTGCTGGCCCGCTACAGCCACGGCTCCAAGTGCAAGATTAGTCGGTACCGTCAGGCAGTGCAGAGAACCCTCTCACATGCCTTCACCTTCTCGTCCAAGTCAGGTCGCTCGCGGGCAACACGAGTCATGCGATCAATAGTCGTTCCGCCAACGCCAACAAGTTCGCCAGCCTGATCGCGGGACTTGGTTGTGGTCTTTGGGTCACAACCAACTTGTTCTCCCCGTCGAGAAGCATAAGCCTTCTTGCGTCCCTTGTCCTGCTTTTTCTTGGCCTCCATCCTTAGGTGCGGCTGGAATTGGCAACCAATCTCAGTTCTTTGCCCAGTGGTCAGGTTACCCTTCCGCTGATTGACACTAAGTCAGTTTTTTCACCTTAATGCCAGCTACGCCACTGAACAAACCTTGAATCGTTTTGTGCAAGCGCTTCATCCCAATCATCCCTTGCCGGTACCGCTTCAAGCTCCTCAATCACAAACCGGATGACGGCCTCAACTGATACGCGCCCGGTTGGGATATGAAGTCTTGCGGCATCCTCCACGGCCTCGCTTCTAATGCACGAATGGAGATGCGGATATGGCGGGTTCGGCGGGTGCCAATTCCAGGCAAGAAACTCATTCGTTCCATTACCTGGAAGTCCTAGAGAGTATGCGTAGCTATCAGTTGAGACTTTCCACTCGCCAGGGTTGGGCTTGTCTTTAACATAGTGAAATAACTGGCCTATAGCTAAAGATAGGCGGGAACCATCGGCTCTTTTCACTCCTGCAGGGCCTTCTGATAGCGTCAGAGCATGTTGCTCCTTATCACCACGTGGTGGGCGGCCTACGTAAAGCTGTGCATTAGTAACGCAGGAAAGCGTTTTCTGCAAGAACTCGACGTAGCGATCCTTCGCATCTCTTTTATTCTTAGCGGGGATTCGCTCCGGCCGGTACGGCAATATCCATCACCTCGGGTGTATCGGCCAGCCGACCTGACTCGACCGCATCTATGAACTGATCGAGCGTCATATTGAACCGCTCTCTGGCCCGCTTGTCTAATAGTTTGGCGAAGTCTTCTTGGCCCAGAGAGGCTACGCCGTTTCCGTTAGTTGCATGTGTTGCCATAAGTCCCCCTTTTTCCACAATTGTGGAACACACCGTTAATTAGATAATAACCCGCATAGTCGGACATTTCGAGTCTTAGTGTGCCGATTTTAAGTTTTTATGCCCCAAACCGTCGCTCATGCTCTCGGTAACCGCTTCTTGGAGAGTCTGCAAAATTGCATCTTAATCATACGGATTGACGCCATAGAATGACGTTCGAGCTCTGCGGCCTGTTGACCTGGGCGTTGACCCGAGACTATTTTCGGCCCTTTCGACAGCTACTGAACAAAGATAAAACCCCGCTTTAGCAGGGCTTTTATCAAGCACCCCCGGCAGGACTCGAACCTGCGACCTACGGCTTAGAAGGCCGTCGCTCTATCCAGCTGAGCTACAGGGGCTCATTCATCGCTACCCCGTATGATCGCACAGACAGGCGCGGTATTGAGCTATGTCCCGAGCTGATACGGCGTCGGAGCTGGAACAGGTGCGGTTGGGTCTTCATCGCCGGAGGCTGGGGCATCTATGGGTAGTGCCGGTACGCGCTCTCCCCCACCGACCGGTTCTTCAACCGCCTTCGTCTCTCTCGGCGACTCGGGGATCGGAGCTTGCTGGTACTCGCCGTTCGGATCACCTTCGCTGCTGCCTCCTATTGGAGCTTCAACCGGGGGTGCGGGCTCACACTCGAGCGAAGTAAAGCAACTCTCAGAGAGTGGAGCCAACGGCAGCTTCTTGCAAGCAGGAACCTACGTGTTCAGCGTTCAGGTCACCACAACTGGCGGCGACACTCAGACGGCCAACTACAGGCTGAACGTAAGCTAGGGCCAGCAACCAGACAACCGGAAAAGGCCGGCGCATCCCGCGTGCCGGCCTTTTTATGCCTCAGTACTTAGTACCCCGGTCCTCAGCATTCTCGCGGTGGAGATCGATCGGACTGGTGTGCCTGGTTAGAACAAGTGCAAGCAAAACCCCAACCATCGCGAATGCGGCAACAACATACATTCCACTCGAGAAGCCAACTGAGTAAGACTCTCGGATCACTGTCAACACATCATCGACCAAGCTCGGGGGATAGTGAGCGAGCTGCTCGGCTGCGGAATTCGAGCCTGCCAGTAGGCCTCCAATCTCGTCCTTGCTTATCGAAACGCCAGAGTCTGATAGAAACTGCTCTGCCCTGACATCTTGACGGCTTATAACAACCGACCCCACAACCGCGATGCCGAAGGCTCCCCCCACCTGCCTGCTTGCTGTAATAAATCCGGCGGCCACGCCTCGCTTCTCCGGAAGAACTGAGTTGACAGCCGCAGTCTGCATCGCCGTAAGCGCTAGTGGCATGCCAAACCCGTACAAAATAAGCGGTGGCAGAATTGAGCTATAACTATTTGTATCGGCGACACCCGCAATCCACGCAGCAGCGATTACAACCAGCGCCAATCCAAATACCATGGGTATTCGGCATCCGACCCGGTTCGCTGTCCACCAGCTCACTGGCACCATCGCAAGCGCCGGCAGCACAACCGGCGCGAACAAAAGACCAGCTGTTAGAGACGACTCATCAAGAGTTTCTTGTATGTAGAGCACACCGAACACAGTTGTAGTAACGACTACGAACTGGATGCACATCCCGACAAAAATGGTTCCGTAAAACGTCTTGCGACGAAAGAACTTCTTGTCTACGTACTTCTCTTTTCTCCGGCTTTGTATAAACGCGTAAACCGCCATGGAGGCAGCTGACGCAACCAGCAGAGAAATAGTCGCCACAGAGTCCCAGCCCCATCTTCCAGACTCGGTAATCGCTACAACCAGACCTGCGAGGCTGGCTGTCAGCGCTATCGTGCCCGCACCGCTGAACCAGCCGGCAACTCCTTCATCAAACGATTCGCGAGTACAGGTGAGAACCAGCGGAATCATCAAAATCGACAACGGGATATTTGCCCAAAACACCCAGCGCCAACTCAGCAGATCGGTAAGAAATCCACCTATTAGCGGGCCGAGTGATATGAAGACAAAAGAGGCGCCCATAAGTAATCCAAGTGCCTTTGCACGCTCGTTTATCGAGAACGTATTCGACACAAGTGGAATGACTGCCGGCAGGACCGCAGCGATAGCAACGCCCTGAATGGCCCGCCCCGTGATAAGCCAATGCACGTTGGGAGAAAATCCGGCAACAGCAGACGCAATCGCAAACCCAACGATCCCGGCCAAGAAAAATCTGCGCCTTCCGAAATAATCTGCGAGTTTTCCAAAGACGACAACAAGAGCTGCTGTTGCAAGCAGGTAGGCGTTCAAGATCCACAAAAGCTGAACGCTGTTAGCGTGAAGATCCGCTCTAATTGCCGACGTTGCCGCACCAACCGCAGTTTCATTGACAAAGGCCAACGACATCGCACCACTCATCACAGCCAGCGTCAACCACTGGCCCGTACGGTCAGAAAATTTCAGCATCAGTCATTCTTACGTTCAGCATGACCAACTCCTGCAGACGGGGGTCGAACCCTTCCTTCCCTAACAGACGGGACTTTTTGTGGATGCAGCTCTCGAAGCAATTCCACCTGATTGCTTAAGCTCTTTAAATGCCTCCACCCCGTGATGTATCAGGTTGTCAGCCATATCGCGGCTGAAATTCTCCTTAACCACAACCCTAAGGACTGCAATGCTCTCCGCATTGGGTGGAAGGGTGTATGCAGGAACTATCCACCCTTTCTCGCGCAGTTTTTCCGAAAGGTCGTAGACCGTAAACTTGCTTGAGTCCTTCATGGACGCAACTACCGTCGGAAGTACGCTGTGCTCGCCCATCACGTTAAATAGCCCCGTTCCTTGGAGCTCCTCGCGCAGGTACTTAGCGGTCTCCGTAATGTTTTTCATTATTTTTTCGTACCCACTGCGACCTAGTCGAAGAAAGTTGTAGTACTGGGCCAGCACCATGCTGCTTCCGCTGGAGAAGTTGAGGGTGAAGGTCGGCATCTCGCCACCTAAGTAGTTGACGTGAAAGACGATCTCTTCCGGTAACTGCTCTTTGTCGCGAAATAGCAACCACCCAACACCTGGGTAGACAAGGCCGAATTTGTGCCCGGACACGTTTATTGACTTAACTTGTGAGAGACGAAAGTCCCATACCCGTTTCGGCTCTGTGAATGGGACGACAAAACCGCCGCTCGCGGCGTCTACGTGAATGGGGATGTCCAGTCCTTTGGATTCCTTCAAATCCACCAGATAGTCGTTGATCTCGTGTACCGGGTCGGCCTGGCCGGTGAAGGTGGTACCCATCACTGCGCCCACGCAGATCGTATTCTCGTCGATCTGTTCACCGACAAGCTCTGTGGTCAGTGTCTGCCTATCTGTTTCCATCGGCACGATTCGCGGCTCGACGTCAAAGTAACGGGCGAACTTCTCCCAGACGGTGTGGACGTCGGCGCCCATAACGACATTGGGGTTGTCGGTCGGCTTGCCCTCTGCCTTGCGACGCAGCCTCCACCTCCACTTGGCAGCCAGCAGCCCAAGCATGATCGCCTCCGAGGAGCCCTCAGTACTCGTGCCGGTATACGCATCGCTCTCTGGAGCGTTATAGAGGTGCGCGAGCATGTCGACGCACCGTTGCTGGATCAAATCGGTCTGCGGATATTCGTCGTGATCGATGAAGTTCTTATGAATATTTTCGGCGATCAGCTCATTCGCCTCTGGCTCCATCCAGGTTGTGACGAACGTAGCCAGGTTGAGTGCCGGGTTTCCATCCAGGTACAGCTCGTCATGTACAAGCTGGTATGCCGCCCTCGGAGGCATCCCATCCTTCGGCAATTTGTGCCTTGGCACGTCTTCAGTGAAGTACCTTGTGCTGTATGTGGTGGCATTGTCGTCTCTTGCACTGTCCAGGCTTTGAAGGTGACCGTCTTTCAATTTGTGCTCCTCCTAATTGTTTGCTGCACGTGAGCCTGTACGAATATTCAGCTCTTGTAAGAAAACCGCTCCCGACATCTTATCTGGATTGTGATTTTGTTAGCCATGTACGGAGCACACGAAACCACACGTCTGGCTAGCCTTTCTTGCTATCAGAGGGGATCCAAATGAATCTCTTGCTGCGCAACATACGACTGATTGACCTCGACGGTGGCGTTTCTGATCACCGGCTGAGTGACATAGGGATCGAAAACGGACGATTTGCAGAGATCGTTCCCGCAAACAGACTCCCTGACGGTGTAGCACGAACTATCGATTGTGGAGAGCGATATGCCTTACCTGGGCTGATCGACTGTCACTGCCATATGACCGGTATCTACCTTGCAGAGATCCCCAGTGCAGCAAAGCTCATCGGGCATGCTCGTTGGATTCCAAAGCAACTGGGTCTGAATTTCCGTACGCAGTTAAAAAGCGGCGTCACCACTGTGCGTGACATGACTGCGCCGTTGCGGTTAATCCTGCATCTTCGTTCACGCTCTGAAAAACCCGAGAACCGCTATCCACGTTTACTTTGCTCTGGCCCGATGCTGACAGTGCCCGGCGGTTACCCACCACATCTTCCACCTGACACAAGAGCTAGCAGAGCACTTCTTGGCCCGCTACGCGTTGAGCTGAAAGGGGAACAGGACGCAATACGATGGGTTGATCGCCTGAGAAAGGCGGGAGTTGACTGCGTCAAGATCGGGTACTCGACTCGTGGCTACGACGATATTGGCTCTCCGCTCGAGACGCTTTCGAAGGGGCTGTTTAAGGCCGTGGTCGAGCGCTCGCATGAGTACGGCCTACCGGTCGCGGTACACCACACATGGCTAAAGGACTTGGAGCAGCTCGCAGATCTTCCGTTCGACACGCTTGAGCACCTGACTCTTGATGCCGATATCCCTGAAAATGTCGCCTCAAAGATTGCCGAGCGCGAACTGCCGGTTACGACCAACCTTGAAAGCTACGCATTCCTGGAAAAAGCGGATAAGCACCTTGAACGTGTATCTCGAGGCGATGCACCCCTCCTTCCAACTCCCAGAAAATCGCAGGAAAAGATGCTCCAAGAGATCGTTGAAGGGCGCTCACCAAATCCAATTTTCAGTCTTGACGCACTAAAGGGTGCTGCCGAACAAATGTCTCGTAACCTCAAGCAGCTCTCAGACCACGGAGTCGTTATCGGTACTGCAACGGACGCCGGCATCGGCCTCATGTTCGGCTCGCTCCCAGATGAAATTCGTCATATGGTTAGCGCTGGCCTGACACCCGCGGCCGCACTTCGCGCAGCTACAAGTGACGCCGCTCTCCTTCTAGGCCAAAATGACCTCGGTAAAATTTCATCTGGCTACAGAGCCGACCTGGTTCTCTACGACCGAAACCCTATCGCCGATATCGATAACCTCAACGAACCTGCGCTCGTGCTTCGAGACGGATTACCACTGGCTGGTCCCTTGGCATAGGGGAAAAGCTACACCTTATTGCCTGACCCGTCAGCCAGAAGCCTTGATCTTAAGTTGCTTGGTGACCGTTACGCCACTTACCCCCACTGAGTACTTCAAGTAGTAGGTGTTTTTCTTTAATCCCTTATTTCGAATGTTTCTGTTGGCTTTTCTCGAAAGACTCTGCCTGGCCTTTGCAGCGTAATTTTTGAAGCTAATTTTCAGCGTTCCATTCGCATCGGCTTTCGTCCTGAGCCTGCCTATCCCAAAGCGACTTTTCAATCGACTTACAACACGCTTTGCAAAGCTCTTCGACTTGAACCTTCTCGACGATATTCTGTATCGCTTACTCGTCAGTCCAGGTGGTGCAGCTTGTGCAACCGCGGGAAGCAGCAGAAACATCGCTGCCAGACTGGCTGTGATGAGCTTGAATGCCATTGTTTTGCGCGATATAACTATAAATTCGTCCGTACGAGTTGATCTATACATGTCTTTCGTAATCCTTTACTTTTGACTGCATCTCACCAAAGACGATCTTCGAGGCGTCAAATAATTACGGCGTTAATGAAATTGTGTACATAGGCACTCGAGGACTGGATACTGCAATCGATGCCGCTGGCAATACTTCCAAAGAGGTAAAGGCCAACTTCAGGATCGTCAAGAAGTAGCCAATCGACCAACGCCCACCGGCGTGGATCTCTGAGCTACTGAGACCTCTCTCGCACAACCTTGGCGATCTCGAACCGTTTCATCGCCCTTAAGCCCGGCCACTGTGAGATAAGTGCCACAACAAGGATCGCGACCGCGGATATAACGAGAGTGCTGGTCTTCATCTGCAGGTTGAACTGGAAGAGATCGCTTGAGAATGACCTCATGAAGAGTGCCGATATCCAGTAACCGGCCACCAGGCCGGGCAAGATACCCATTGCTGTTGTCATCATGTTTTCACCGGTCAAAAGACGCGCCAACTGACTGCGCCCCAGGCCAGAAGCCCTCATCGTCGCAAGCTCTACAGAGCGAGCCGCAATGTTGACCGACATCGTGTTGAACATAAGCGCAAAGGCCATGGCGCCCCCGAACAGCAGCATGATGCCCACAAAGGCGTAGAAAAGACCCATGAACGACTTCGCCGTATTAAACAGGGCCCTGGAGTTGGTAAACGCTGCCACATCAGGTAGATCGTTCAACTGGTCGTTCAGTTTGCTGTTGTCAACACCCGGGTCATACCGCATCATCACAGACGCCACGCCCGGCGACTCAAGGTCCTGTGGTGAAACTTTTTTAGAACTGGATGAGAGCAGACTGATCAGGTTTGATCTTGATATATAGATAAAGGTGCCGAGCGGCTCGTCTACAAATCCAACTACCTTTACCTCGATCGACTTTTGGGCCGTCGGCAGTGCGACACGAATCTGATCACCCTCACTTATGCCGAGAAGACTCTTTAGCTCTATTCCACCAAGCACGCCGCTGGCCGGCAGCTTGAGCTTCTTGCCTTTTTTGGTAATGAATTCGTGCATCTCGGTGTTTTTTTCAAACCCGATCATCTCAGTCTGATAGTGCTTCGAGCCGTTCTGCGATGATGCAGAGGCCGTCAATTGCACAACCGGCTCTGCACGTTGGACCCCTTTGACGTCCGCAAACTGGTCGAGCTTCTTATCGGTTAGAGGGATATCTAGATACGCTTGGGAATCTTGACGCTGAATCTCATTGAACTGCTTGTTCAAAATGACCTGAACGGTGTCCAGCATACCCGCAGAAACAAGGATCAACATCAACGACAAAACCACACCGATCACCGTTGACAGGGTGCGTCGTTTGTTTCTGCCGATACCACGTAGCACCATTTTCCATCGTGTCGGGGCGCGTCGTAGCGGAGGCAGGATTCTTTCAAACAGGCTGATTCGCCCATGTCCGGTGGGAATCTCGCCGCGCATCGCCTCGGCGGGTGCGATTCGGAAGGCAGCAAGCGCAGGCGCTGCCGCAGCCACAATTCCGGCCACAATCCCGAAGAGGAGCCCGACGACCGGAGTTATGACGCGGAACTTGATCACAGTGTCAGGCACCGAGATCGCTTTTGTGTAGGCGCCTGAGATTAATATTCCGAGCAGAGCCCCAAACACTATGCCGATAATGGCCCCAATCACTCCAACGATGAGGCCGAATCCCAGATAGTGCCGCAGAATGGTCCTACGATCGATGCCGTTAGCAAGTAGTGTCCCGATCTGGGCGCGTTGGGAGTAGACGATCCGCGTCATCAACACAACCGTCGCCATGCCGGCGGCGGTTAAAAAGAGTATGGGGAAGAAGATCGACATCTGGCCAAAGCCCGAGACATCCTCATTCAATGCGGCGTTTGATGGCTGTTGCTCTTGGGTCTGTACGTCGCTGGCGCCCAGATTTTCCGCGGTAGCAGAGAGGCTTTTGTTTAACGCCTCGGTATCTGCGCCATCTTCGTACAGTATGAGCAGTTGCTGTACAGCTGTTTTGCCTGCAAGAGAGACGTCGCCCTCCTGTGCAAAGACCACTCCAAACTCATCGGGCGTCGTAATTATGTCTTGTCGGCTGCGCGCCGGCCAGAGGTACTCAGGTGATGCCACTACGCCAAGAGTAGAGGCTTTCATCCATCCCTTTGAACCCATTATCTCCAACGTGCTGCCGGGCTTTAGATCAAAGTGGTCTGCCATATGCTGCTCAACCAATACGCCGTCTGCCTCATCTTTTTTTAGATATGAGCCATCGAGGATTTTCACCTTGTCAACGGCTGGCTGACGAGACGACGGCATCCCCACAACACGACCTAGTAACTTGTGATTTCCGTCTATTCTGAACGGGATGTCGATTGTGTCGCGTTTTGTGACATGTTCAACACCATCGACCTTCTGGGCCTTGGTCATAAGTTTGTCGATATCACCTCCGCTTACAGTGAGATCGGCAAACGAGAGGCTTTCGTAGGTTTTGTTGTAAGAGGCTTTGAGGTTGCGGAATGCGTCGTAGGAAGCACCGAAGAGGGTTACGCCCAGTACGATCGTGACGATGATCGCAATGAACTGCAGCTTCTGCCGCATAATGTCGCGCCAGAGCTTTTTCCGTAAGATCTTCACCAGTCGAGCTGCTCTGCCGGGATCGGCTGTTCTACCTTCTCATCACTGATGATCGTGCCGTCACGAAGCCTTATTACGCGATCGGCCATCTTGGCGATAGCCGAGTTGTGAGTCACCAGCAGGATCGTCCGGTTGCGCTCCCTTGTTGCCCTGTACAACAGACCGAGCACCTCACGACCAGTCTCGATATCCAGCGACCCAGTCGGCTCATCGCACAAGAGCACAGCCGGGTCCTTGACTAGCGCCCTTGCTATCGCAACACGCTGTTGCTCGCCGCCCGATAGTTGCCCCGGAAAGTGGTCCGTACGATCCGACAATCCGACCTCAGAGAGAACTTCCTCGCTTCGATTGGCAGAGTCCTTTCCTGTCAGCTCGGCAAGAAGCTGTATGTTCTCAAGAGCGGTAAGTGTCGGTACCAGGTTGAAGAACTGAAAGATAAAGCCGATACTGTCGCGTCTGTACTCTGTCCTGCCATCTGCATCGAGCGCTTCGACATCAACTCCATCCACATGCAGTTTTCCTGCAGTAGGGATCTCGATGGCTCCTATCAGGTTCAGGGTCGTTGTCTTGCCAGACCCCGATGGGCCCAGAAGAACAACGAACTTGCCTCGATCGATCTCGACAGATACATCGTGCAGTGCACGAACCAATGTCTCTCCCTCGCCGTAGGTTTTATTAAGCCCTTCTACAGCGATCGCCTTGTCATTATTCGATGTGCTGATCAACCTCTCACCCTCCTGTGCTCAGAACCGATTTCGCTGACGAACTCTATACCTACCTTCGGTAGGGTTGTTTTGTATCGGGGCGCTCGGGCTCCGTTGTCAACCATGCCTGGTTGACAACCTCCCGTCGGGCCTGCTTGATAGCAGGCCCTGCGAACCAGGAACCCGGTTCAAATCCGGGTCAAACACTCAGTTTTATCCATATCGGGGCGCTCGGATTTGAACCGAGGACCCCCTGCTCCCAAAGCAGGTGCGCTACCAAGCTGCGCCACGCCCCGTAAAGTGCTTCTCTCTTGATATCAGCAGTGATGATAGAGAAATGCCGCCAAGATCAATCTACCACTGCGTTGATGTTGTCGCTACTAGATAGCTACCTGATCATCAATTTCGATCCGAGATATTGACAACCCACGTCAAGCCACCAAAGCCAATTGCTCAGTCCTCTAGCACTCAATTTCCGGCATTTGACATATTGCATCCAATAGTGCCTGCATCTGCGGCAGCAAACTATTCACTTCGGTAGGCGTCGTCTTTGGTTTCTTCAGCCAGGCGTTTTTGGGGCACTGGCTGGAAGTAACCACAGCTTTTCCGGTACCGTATGAGCGAGCCTTTGGGCTTGCACTTAGAACCATTGTTCTTGTGACATTACTTGCGGCTACTGCAACTGCCATTCCAGCGTGGGTTGTGTTCTCGACAAGGCGTATTGCAGCTCTCTCGCAGGACTAGACTGAGTGCAAGCCTCCGCACGCTCGCTCTCCCCTTTGTAGCTCATATACGTGCCCGCCCTCTACCCGAAGTCGAGAAAACCACCCTGCCCGATTCGTTCACGCGCATCCCGTTTCCCCCGCTCGGGGTAATGAAAACGAACGAGCTTTCGCGTGGGATTGGGCAATTTATATGGCTAGAACTAGCCGCTTGGAATAGCCTTGCGCCCTCCCCCCACTTCTGTAGCCTCTTCCTAGGAAGATGGGAATCTCGGAGAGTCTAATTTTTTGCAGTAAAAGTGTTGGTCGGAGCAATTGCTTTGGTACTTGGGGAGGAGGCCAAAGCTCTTTTGAGCTCTCGATCATGCTGTCCCCTAGTACCCCACACGTTGATAGTCAGTCGCACTCTTGTCGACTGGCTATCAAGCGCTTTTCAAATAAAAACTAGCTGGGCCAGTGCACAAGTTTCAAGGACGGATGGTGCGCTGGCCCAGCTAGTTGGCGTCTTAGAAATTAGTGTTAGCTGAGCTGTACAGCGCTAATCGCGCCGCGTCCGTAGCTCAAACAGATTGGCAGCCGGCTGTCGTTGCAACTCCCGTTTAAGCTAGTTTCTTACAACGATGGCGGAAGTCAAACCCATACAAGCTGTTCACTACGACCTGGACAGGGTTGGCTCGTTGGCCAAAGTTACGTCTCCTCCTTACGACGTTATCGACGCGGAGATGAGATCGAGGCTTTTAGAGAAAAGCCCGTACAACGTCGTGCGAATCGATCTACCTAAGGGGGAGGATCGGTACCGCATCGCAGGACAAACCTACAGCGAGTGGAGGCGCGAGGGTGTCCTTGATGAGGATGAAACTCCTTCATTCTGGGCTGTGACACAGGAGTATCGGGCACCCGATGGGAGTGACTACGTTAGACACGGTCTCTTTGCCCGAGTCCGAGTCACTGAATATGGTGAGGGCCGAATCAGGCCACATGAGCGCACACACGCAGGGCCAAAAAGGGATCGCTTGGAGCTGACAAGAGCGACAAAAACCAACCTCTCCCCTATCTTCAGCCTCTATTCCGATCCGTCAGGAGATATCTGGCAACGGGCTGAACCTGTTATGGCCAATGAGCCATGGGGAGTTGTGACGGATGGAGAAGGAACGGTAAACCGATTATGGCGTCTCGACGATCCTGATGCAATTTCAGCAATTTGCCGATCGTTCGCCGACAAAGAGCTCCTGATAGCTGACGGTCACCACCGGTACGAGACTGCTCTTGCTTACGCAAATGAGGTCGGAGGAGAGGGCAAACACAACTACACATTGATGTGCTTGGTCTCGATGGAGGATCCCGGGCTGACAGTCTTTCCTACGCATCGTGTTCTTACAAATCTAACCGACGAGGAACTGGAGCGACTCGAAAGTACAGTCAACGAGATTTTTGTGATCGAAGATGTCTCGGTTGATCGACTGATTTCGCAGGCAAAGACCTCAGGTCGACCAAAGATTGGCTTGGTTAGTACTAGCGGTAAGTCTGCACGTCAACTCACACTTAATTCTCTTAACTCGCTTGGAAAAGAGTTCGACGAGTTTTCAGATGCATACAGGTCGCTTGATACGGCACTGCTCGAGACGCTTATCTTCAAGCGCGCATTAGGGGCTAGTCAGGAAGAGTTGGCAACAAAAGGTTCGATTCTCTATATAAAGGACGCCAAAGATGCGGTCAGAATGGTTAACGAGGGAGAGGGCCAGGCGGCCTTCCTTATGAATCCACCGCCGGTCGGTGTCGTCAGGGAAGTTGCGGCCGCCGGAGAGACTATGCCGCCTAAGTCAACTTACTTCTATCCAAAACTTCTGACTGGCCTTGTTTTTTCGCCACTCGAGTAATGGATGTCTTAGGCTTTTCTGCAAGTGATCTCCGTAACGTGCTTTTGACCCCCAAGGAGGCACTTGCCCAACGGGTCAGTGGCAAGACCAAAGCTGCCGTGCTTGTGCCGATCTGCGGCTCAGACCGAGGCCCGATCGCAGTATTTACGAAACGGAGACACGATCTTCCCAAACATGCCGGTGAGATCTCATTTCCCGGTGGGCGGCCCGACCCTGACGAGGAGGACCTGCAACACACTGCCCTGCGAGAAACAGAAGAGGAGATCGGGCTCACGGCTGATCGAGTAGAGATTGTTGGCGCACTGCCGCCGACCGGCACCTTTATTACGAGCTTTGCCGTCTATCCCTTCGTGGGTGTAGTCGAGGCAGGATCGAGATTTCACCCCAACCCGGCGGAGGTAACCGAGGTTTTGGAATTCGCCCTTGCAGATCTTGTCACGATACGTAAGAAGAAGAGGCTGATGAGAAAAGGTGTGCCGGTAAAAAGTGACGTCTACGAGATGGGCGAGAACATGATTTGGGGCGCAACGGCGAGAATGCTCTCGTCGCTGCTCGAACGAATACAGCCGCTGATCGATCGCAGCTAATCTCGGATCCACACTTCTGCATGAGTCTTATTAGCGAAAGTCGACGGGTATGAACTCGCTGTTAGGCGCAACGTATTCGCACTCCGTGCAGTGAAAGAGCAGCTCCACTTCCTCTTCAACGCCCCCATCCTCGTCTGAGTCCTCGTCGGCCGGTGGCAACGGTTCGATATATGGAGACATGCAGTTCGGGCACAACATGTTTGGCTAACACTAAACATCGTGACTGAAAATTCAAGGGATCTACCCAGCCGATAGAAGTGAGGTAACCGATTGCAGGGCTTGAGCGAGCCATCGACCGGGGTCGTCTTGACTTTGATCGATGAAGCCCACTGGAATATGCCATGTGTGATTGGCGCGCTCAACATGCTCCCGTCCCTTTTTTAGCAACCCGGCGCTGACGCCGCCGCTTGCTTCGTAAACAAAACCACGTACGTGCGTATCCACTAGCTTCCTCAGCACGTGTTCAAGGACCGCATCGTGCAGCATCGAAACATCGCTCTCGTCTCCTTTTGCATCGCCCATAAGCCAGACGATGACCGCCACGTCCTCTATGTGTTGCATTAGCTGCGATAGCTGGATTGGATCTGCTTCGACGGGCTCTATCCCAACATCAGCTACACGCTTTAGGTTCTCTTTGCTTCTACTCGCGCCCCTTACGATGTGACCCAGGTCTTTGAGCGCCGACCCAAGCGCTCGCCCGCGACACCCACAACCAACTATCAACACCCTTGCCATATAACCACTGCACCGAAACTTATCAGTTCACACTAGTTTGTACTAATTGTTACTTACTATCAAGTGGGCGTCCGATCTCGCCGATATATGTATAGCAAGGAGGCATTAGGCCATGGCTAGGGCAGTTGAACACCCAGGCATCTTGGATCTTCAAGGGATTGAGCTTCCCAGCAGGTTGATTGAGATTGCAGGAGTCGACACCTTCGTCTACGACTACGGATGGGGCAAACCCATCCTCTTTATTCATGGCTACGGTGATACGGCCGATGGCTGGCGAAAAATCATCCCCAAACTTACAAAGACCAATCGCGTTATAGCGATAGATCTACCTCCATTTGGTCGCTCAGAAGATCCCTCTCGACTGAGGCCGGTCCCGCAACTAAAAGACTTCTACCGCGATTTTTTTTCCGATCTATACAAGAAGTTAGGGATTAAGAAGACGACCGTTGTGGGCCATTCGCTTGGTGGTTCGATGGCGCTCGAGCTAGCGCTCGAGAGGCCTGAGCTCGTGGACCGACTGGTAGTTGTAGCACCCGCAGGGCTTGGAACTCATCCGCCCCTGTGGTGGCACTTTCTAGCGATGTTCAGCAAGCCTATGTCCGCGCTGCCCTTAACCCCAGTGGATTTCACACCCGGGCTTGTCAAACGGGGTATCCAAGGATTCGTGGAGAGGTTTGTTGTCTACGACCGAAAGGTCAACAGCGACATGATCGGGCACTTGGTCGATATGCACGGAACACGCAAGAACCTAGGAAAGTTACTATCGGCGGGCAAATCGATGATCGGCCACTACGACGGAACGCTGATAGAAAGATGTGCAGAGCTAAAGACCCCGACTCTCGGTATCTGGGGTCGTCACGATGTCCTAGTCCCAGTTCGACATGCCGATCTTTTTGCGGAGGCTACGAAGGTCGTTAAAACAAAGGTGATCGATGACTGCGGGCACTATCCACAGATTGAGGCACCTGAAGTTTTCACGCGTACACTGAAACAGTTCATTCGGCCTGGCCCGACAAAAAAGAGAGCGAGATTGCACACCAAGAAAAAGGAGAGTAAATCTCGGCGAAAGAGCGCCGCATAGGGCCTATCCCCGTAGGCAAGTCAACGAATGACACTTCCTGCAGGAATCGGCTCTTGACGGTATCCTGAAGTGATGGGTTTACCGATCTACGGCAGGAGGGCAGTTCGATAACAAAAGACGCATCTGTAGATGGGGAAATCATGGAGTCCAGCGCTGCGACCGTTCCGGCTACGGACGAGGGCCTGACTCGGGGTGATGGCGCATTCGAGATGATCCATCTCTACGATGGTCATCCGTTCACTCTGGATGAGCACTTGGACCGTCTAGAGAACTCCTGCAAAGCGGTTCATCTGCCGATCTCTACCGAAAAAGTTAGGGCAGAGATCGATGCGCTACTTGCTGAGTGTAAGCCGACGGATGCTGCACTTAGGGTCGTGCTCACCCGCGGAGGCCACCGTGTTATCACCATCGAGAAGCTTCCAGAGTTGTCTGACTCCGTGCGCCTGAATACAGTTACCTACTCACCGAACCTGTTACTTAAGGGTGTCAAGTCTCTCTCGTATGGAGCAAACATGGTGGCTACTCGTCGAGCGATCAAGGAGGGCTTCGACGAGGCGCTGCTTGTCACACCGAACGGAACAGTATTGGAAGCTCCAACCTCGGCCATCTTCTGGGCTACAGATGAAGGAGGACTGAAAACGCCTGCGCTTGAAAACGGCATTCTCGCATCGATTACCAGAAGTGTGATTATCGAAGCGCTGGATGTCGAAGAGGGTGATTTCAAGCTTGACGACCTACTGCAGGCAGACGAGGCATTTTTAGCTTCGACAATCAGAGAAGCTCAGCCGATTAGTCAGATCGACGATCACAAGCTCATGTGGCCCGGCCAGAGCACAGAAAGGGCCGCAGAGGCAGTTAGAACGGCCGTTGAGAGGGAAAGAGCCTCATAACCCCCTAGAGGCTCAACTGCCAGCGACTGCTTTCGAGGTACGCAGCTTTAACTCATCTATATAGGCGCTCGCCGCCAGTGCAGCGACGGTTGCATCCCCAACCGCGTTGCTGATCTGACGCACATACTGCGAACGCACATCGCCGGCAACGAATATTCCAGGGATCGAGGTCGCCATCTTCTCGTTTGAGACGATGTAGCCGCCCTCGTCAAGCTCAATCTCCTCGTTGAATATGTCGGAATGAGGAATGAAGCCAACAAATGGAAAGACGGCACCGACTTCAAGATCAGAGACCTCACCAGTCTTAACGTTTTTTACTTTCAGTCCGCTCACCTTTTCGTTACCGGTGATTTCCTCAACGACAGAATCCAGCACGTTTTTTACCTTGCCGGTAGCCTGCATCTGCTCGATAAGTAGCGACTGCGCTCTGAACTCGTCCCGTCGGTGGATTATGAACACCTCCGAGCCATAGCGAGTTAGGAACGCACTTTCCTCAACGGCAGAGTCACCCCCACCGACCACAGCGATCCGCTCGTCTTTAAAGAACGCACCGTCACACACTGCGCAATAGGAAACGCCTTTGCCGGCCAGCTCCTCCTCGCCCGGAACGCCGAGCTTACGTGGCTCCCCACCCGCTGTAACAATTACCGCGAGTGCTCTGTATTGAGTGCCGTCGTCGGTCTCGACAACCTTTTCATCACCTTCGCTCCAGATCCCGGTGACCGATGCCGTTTCGATCTCTGCACCGAACTTCTCCGCATGCTCCTGCATTTTCTGAGCAAGCTCGGGTCCCTGTACCAAGCCAAAGCCTGGATAGTCATCGATGTCCTCTGTGTTCCAAAGCTGACCGCCGGGCACACCACGTTCCAGTACCAGTGTGGGGACTTGCGACCGTGACGTATACAGTGCTGCCGCCAAGCCAGCCGGTCCAGCACCGACAATCACGATCTCGTATTTGTTTGTGTTTTGTGTATTGGCCATTTTCTTATCTCTTAATCTTAACCAGTCGATCTAAATGGTGACCCGGCGGCCACTCCGTTCGGTTCAACTTCCTGGGACGCATCCGACTCCCACTTCTTAATAGTCCTACGTAACTGTAGGTACGCGATCAAGCCCGGTATGGTGGGAAGCCAGAACGCGAAGGCTCTATAGGAAAGGACTGCGACAACAGCTGCGTCGGCTGGAACTCCGAAAAGTGCATATGCCCCGACCATGCCCGCGTCAACGGCTCCTACGCCGCCTGGAAAAAACGGCAACATGTTCGCAAGCATGCCGACGAAGTACCCCATTACCAGTACTGCCCCTGGCGGAGCATCTCCAAACGCCTTGAAGCACGCCCAAAGAACCATTATGTCGAACGCCCACCACATCGGCGCTCCCAGCAATCCGACGTTCCGTTTTTTTATCTCTATCAAGGCGTGCCGCGTTCCTTCAGAAATAAGGGCTGGGCCGGTTGCCAGCCGACTTGCGATCTTCGCCAACTTGCGCCTTCCCTTGGCTAGCTGCTCCAATCTTCGTTCGAGATCGCCCGGGAGAAGCGTCGCCAGCATGAAAATCAAGATCAGCGCGCCGGCGAAGATCGCCGGTATCAATGTCACCTCAAAGGGTGCCTTGCCAGCGAATACCGCCGTCCGAAGCAATATGCCGTCGACTAGAAGTGTGATCATGAAAACGCCGTACAGAAGGGCAAAGAACGAGACAAGCCTGCAAACGACCACTCTCCGTCGCATTCCGGAATGCCTCACCGCCCAGTAAGTCAACGCTATGCCGCCTGCGCCAGCCGCTGCAAAAAACCTGGTCGCAGCGACCCCCGCCATCGTGATCTGGTAGGAAGCCCCCCAAGATATCCTGCTGTCCTTATCTACGAATACCGCTCGAAAAAGAACTACGTAACCAGCAAACGAACAGAGCTCGAAAAGGAATGCGAGAAACAACCAACCGGGGTCTCCCTCCCGCAGTCGCTCCAGTACCTTGTTCAAGTCTGCAAGCTTCGGAAGAAAGAAATAGACCGCGCCGGCTGCAATCATTACAGCGATAATGAACGTGATTGTCCGCCGTCTTGAGCTCTTAGGCACGGTGGATCACTTTCAAATATCTACTTCGGGATTGTGTTGACCGCCAGCATTTGCATCAGCGTCTAGCCCTTAGCTTTGACCTCCAACGTCTGAATTGCGTCCGATATGAGGCTTAGCGCCGGGGAGACATCGGGCTCTATACGCCTGATCGTCTCGGCAAACGCAAACCCGACTATCAGATCCGTCACGTAGTGCTCGCCAAGGTAGACCAGCCCGTAGCCAAGCGTAAGAGCGTAACTCCATCCAAACGCTCCAGCAACCGGCCCCGATTCTGCCAAGATACGGGCACCCATAACGCTGGTTGCGAAGTGCAATGATGGCATTGCGGCCACCGGGTTTCCTCCAAGAAACTCGTACATGGTTTTCCATGATCCACCCCAAGTCTGTTCACCCGCCTCAACCATGATCCTGCGCACAGGGGGAATCTTCTTCTGGTCGGCCGCATACCAGGGTGGTGCAGTTGGCACGGCCCAGTAGATAATCGAGCCAAGGTCGTACACTGCTGCCATCATCGTTGCCGCTCCCGGGAATCGTTCAGGCCTCCGAAACATCGTATACACCAGTGAGCCGTGAGGAAACAGGTACCAGAGCCAGTGGACCCAGGCGAGTGCGAAGTCCTTGCGCTGCAGGTGACCGGGGTTATCACCGGGCTGAATACGAGAGGTGGGAATCTTCCCACCTCCGATCATCCGATCGCACTTGATTGGATAGTCGACGCGTACCCTACGCATCAGCTTCTCGGGATCGTCATTCGGCATCTCATACGTTGCAATATATGCCCACATCTGAAGCCCATAGATCGCAGCATCGCGAAGCCTCGAACGTGGAGTCGCAACGGCTAATCCCAGCGGCGCTGTCGCTGAAATGACGATAGTTGCAACGGGGGGTAACTTCAGCTTCTTCCTTAGTAGCGGTGCCGCAACTCCACAGGCAACCGCTGCCCACGCCACTGTGCGAAGCGCACGGCTACCTTTCTTTCTACTCCGACTTTTTTTCCTTGTATACAACTTCACCAGCGAGCGAGTATATGCTCTCAACCGCAGGAGGAGCAAACTTAGCTACCACCCTGTGTATATGAAATCGTAACGGTCAGACCAGATACGGAGGTTGTTGTGTCAAAAACGGTCATTTGGGAATTAGAAAACGGCGTCGCGAAGATAACGCTAAACCGTCCCGATCGACTCAATGCAGTGAATATCGAGCTGATAGATGAGCTGGCCGTGTGCTTAGAAAAGGCAAAATCGGATGAGGTACGGGTAGTAGTTCTAACGGGCATGGGACGTGCCTTTTCCTCAGGCGCAGATCTAAAGGAGATCGGCACGTTCATGGCTTCTGACTCCGGTGAGATCCGCCCCTCTGGTTTCCTGCGCGATAACTATCACCCGGTCTTCCGTACCATCATCTCACTTGAAAAGCCTGTCATCGCAGCCGTTAACGGAGCCGCTGCCGGTGTAAGCTGCAGCCTTGCACTTTCCTGCGATCTCATCTGGGCCAAGCAGTCGGCATACTTTTTACTGCCGTTCGCACGAATTGGCCTTGTACCGGACGGTGGATCCAACGCACTTGTGCCGGCCTTGATTGGACGCGTCCAGGCGATGGAGTTTGCGATGCTGGCAGAACGGCTGGAAGCCGATCGGGCAGCCGAAATCGGGCTCATCAACCGAACGGTTCCGGACGATGAGTTCGAACGAGAAGTCGATGCTCTTGCCACCAAGCTTGCAAACGGAGCAACTGTTTCCTTCGCATCAGCCAAAAAGGCTATAAACCGCGCGACACTCGACCAACTAGACGAGATACTCGAATTAGAGGCAGATTTGCAGGATAAATGCAGCGCAACTGCCGATTTTGGCGAAGGTCTGGCTGCGTTTATTGAGAAGCGAAATCCCGAGTTTCAGGGCAGATAGCTTAACTTTTTTACAGACACTCGACACGGTGGCCTAAATAGTCAATAAAATCCGCAAACTCTTTTTAATACATGAGACAGCTACACAACCACTCCAGTTCATTGATCGGATTTGTGGCACTACTTCTAGTGGCACTGGCTGCGCTTGTCTTTGTAAGCCCAGCAGCAGCTGACTTGCTCACTCCGGAGTCGGGAGGATCGGCCGGGGCTGACAATACTGACAGTCTTTACAAAATCGTACTCTATATCGCACTGGGAGTATTCATCGCGGTCGAGGGCGCGCTTATCTACTCAATCGTCAAGTTCCGCCGCAGACGAGGCGTGGAGCCTGCAAAATTCTCTGGCAACAACAGTGTTGAGATAGGTTGGACAGTTGGTGCCGGCTTAATCCTTGCCGTCTTGGCGATCTTGACATTCACACGCCTCGACAGCATAAGCAATCCGCCCGGCGAGAGTCTTCCAGAGCCGGAACGAGTGACCGCTGGTTCCGCTGTCGAGGAAAATCCCGACCCCAAGCTAAAAGCGGTCTCGGGCGACCGACTACATATTGATGTCGCCGGGCGGCAGTATCTCTGGCGCTTTGCATACCCCGATGGCAGCTTCTCCTACCACGACCTTGTGGCTCCAGTCGATACGGTGGTGATCCTCAAGATAACTTCCAGCGACGTTGCCCACAGCTGGTGGATTCCGAAGCTTGGTGGTAAGAGAGATGCTATCCCCGGGTATGTCCAGTACACGTGGTTCAAAGCCAGCGAACCGGGAGAGTTCGTAGGCCAATGCGCAGAACTCTGCGGAGCTAACCACGCAAATATGACAGCGCGTGTGCAAATAGTTTCCAAGCCCGAATACGAACAGTGGCTCGCACAGAGAAAGAGCGATGTCGAACAGGCCGGCCAAGAGCTTGACCGACTCAAACCAAAGTTCGACCAGCTCGAAAATGCAGGTGACTCAAGTCAAGGAGGAGAGAAGCAGTGACGACCAGTACATCACCCGAAGTCGTTGTCAGGGACATCAAGCCCAAACGTCACTCCTGGATCGACTGGATTACGACAACCGACCACAAGAAGATCGGCATCCTCTATCTGTTTACCACTTTCATCTTCTTCATGGTCGGTGGAACCGAGGCGCTGTTGCTTCGTATCCAGCTGGGAGCAGCCGACAACACTTTCCTAGACCCGCAAACGTACAACCAGATCTTCACCTTGCACGGAACGACGATGATCTTCCTTTTCTTGGTACCGGTGTTTGCTGGTATGGCCAACTACTTCCTGCCGTTGGTCATAGGAGCCAGGGATGTCGCGTTCCCACGGTTGAATATGCTCTCTTGGTGGCTGCTGGTATTCGGTGGCTTGATGCTCTACGGCAGCATGATTTGGGGCCCGCCGGAGGCAGGGTGGACCGCGTATGCACCACTTTCAGAGAACACATTCCTTCCTGGCAAAGGTATCGATGCCTTTATCATCGCAGTTCATCTGATCGGCAT
>SDBV01002280.1_pt1 | contig 28698 bp, 17 predicted proteins | sample 2277081 | NCBI WGS metagenome assembly SDBV01 (sample SAMN10402039, study PRJNA504765) | marine sediment metagenome | isolation source: marine sediment core GS10_PC15, 223 cmbsf | place: Arctic Ocean: Southern Knipovich Ridge | collected 2010
CGCTTCGAAGTAAACGTCCTGCGAATCGATTCCTATACCCGGAGACCAGCCAAGATCCGTATCGACGCTGACATGTTCAGACTCGTCGACAGGAGACGGATTGGTTGCATACGGAGCCGCGTCGATTACTTCCAGGTAAACTGCCTGTAGTTCTGACTGGCTAAGCGCATAGTCATAAATACGTACGTCGTCTACCAGACCGTTGTAATTATTGGTCCAGAGAGCTCCGCCAATAGTCGCCGGACTGTCTGTGGTGGTAAGGGCCAAGGCCTTAGAGGCGGATAAAGCTGCATTCTGGTAATACGAGGCTGTGGTTCCATCATAAGTCACCGCTGCCATATACCAGGTATTTGCAGCATAAGGGATCGACCATCCTGTTTCAATGCCGCCGCCGTAGAAATGACCTTCGGCAAAGCCGTTAGCAATCACGAGGATCTCAAAAATCTGTCCACCGACAGCGCTGGCACCAGTAGAAACGGGCGAATGCATTACGGTAGTAGATGGAACATTGAACCAACCGATCAGCGTTCGCGGTGTATTGCCGGTTAAGCCAATATTATTTATGGACGTGGCCCAGGTCGTGGCTGTAACCGAAAGCGCACTTGTTTCCTCACCGTCGGCACCTGTATCATAGCCGATCGCACCTGTTGCCGCACCGTTATTGCCACTGACCACCTCGTTGAGGTTGCCGTCCAACGGCCAATGGTATACAAGCCCGACTGGTGTCTTAAAGCTCCAAACCGGTCCCGGATAGGGTGTTGCGCCAATATAACCGATCACCTGCCAGGAGTAGACCGTATTCGGATCAAGATCCGCACCGCCATTGAGGGCGCTGTTGTCAACTGTCGAAAGTGTATCATCGCCACTGTCGACCAGTGTTGTCGGTGTGCCTGCGCCCGCATCGAAGTAAACTTCCTGGGTTTCGACAGCAAGGCCCGGGGTCCAGCCAAGAGGCGTATCGAAACTGACACCCTCGGCGACACCCTCGGCGCCGTCGGCAGGACTCGGATCAGTTGCAGGACCCGCAGAAACAACCTCTGTAACCACGTAATCGACCGTTACAGAAACCGGATTCGACGCTGCATCTACCGCTTCCAATCGCAGAGTGTAGGTACCTGCGGTATCGAATGTTGCTGTGGCAACTGCTGCATTTGCAGTTACGCCACCATCGCCGCTTGGGCTAAAGACTACACCACCGGCACCGCTAACCAAACTCCAGGTCGTAGTGCTTATCGCACCTGCTGTTCCGGCCTCTACATAACCGCGAAGATCCCAGGCAATACCTTCCAGAACAGCATTGTCGCCCCAGGCAAGTACGTGCGGCGTGGCGGCATCGGTGATCTTGGCAATGACCATATCGTCGGCATAGTATGACGCCGGTGAATTATTAGTAAGGCTCATGCCGCCAGTGGCTGCTATATCGGCAGTTGTTTGGTAACTCGGATAGAATGTCCAATTTGCCGTTACCGTGCCAAAGGAAAGCGGATACGCCCCACCAACATGGAAACTGGATACATTGTCATAATAATCCAAAGGATAGAAATAAAGCCCGGTACTACCACCCGGAGAAGACTCCTTGGCCCACAAACCCACTAAGTAGTCCGTAAACGCCTCTACGGGTACCAGGTCAGCATAATCACCACCCTGATCTGAAACACCCAGTATCAGTTGGCTGTCAATAAACAGTGACCTGTCGCCTGTTGACGAAGTGGTATCGACAACGGCACAGGTGTTTGTTACGGTCCAGTCCGACAGGTTCGGGTCCTCAAAACCGGGGAAAATCTCCGCGTCAAGCAGATTCGGACCCACTTCTGCTCGCAATGAACCCGCCATTGCTATCAAAGCTAAAAGTGTTATAAAAACTATATTCTTCTTCATCATAATCTCCTTCATAAATATGAGCCGGTAAAAACGATTATCAACCTCGCTAAGTTACGGACATTCGGTTATCGGGAATCGTCCACAATCCATCCATTCGAGCGCAAAGGCGGCAAAGTCCGCAAGAGTCACAAGGCAGTCGCCCGTAAAGTCCATTGCAGGCGGGACTGGACAGAGATATGCATCAGGACCTAACATAGCCACATACAAATCCAGTATTTCGCTCTCGTCAAGTGCGTAGTCATAAACACGTACGTCGTCGATCGCACCAGCAAAACCGGGGTTCCCCCCCCAGCCAGACCCTCCAATGTACGCTGGACCATCGTCAGTAGTCAGGGGAAGTGTAGTAGTGGCGGACAATTGTCCATTCTGGTAAACACGAACATCGGTTCCATCATAGACCATTGTTGCCATCACCCATTCATTTGCAGAATAAGTTTCTGTACCGACCACGACAGAATGACACCAGTAATGTATATTAAAACTGTTGCCCAAAGCATAAATCTCAAAAAGCCCCGAACAGCTGGCACCACCAGTACTAAGCGGAATCTGGTTGACTACACTCGGAGCCTTAAACCAGCAGCTGATCGTACGCGCCGCGGCGCCGGTTATGCCAAGATTGCTTATGGACGTGGCATAGTCTAAAGTCGTAACCGAAATTGCATTTCCTGCCTCGCCATCGGCTCCTGCTACAGGGGTGATCGTACCTGTTGCCGCACCGTTATTGCCGCTGATCACCTCGTCCAGGTTACCATTCAATGGCCAATAATATGCAAGTCCAAGACGTGTTGAAAAGCTCCATACCGGTCCCGGATAGGGTGTTGCGCCAATATAACCGATCACCTGCCAGGAGTAGACCGTATCAGGATTCAGGGCCGCACCGCCATTGAGGAGACTGTTGGCAACTGTCGAAAGTGTACCGTCGCCGCTGGCGACCAGTGTTATCGGTGCACCTAAACCCTCATCGAAGTACACTTCCTGTGAATCCAGCCCGAAACCAGGTGTCCAGCCAAGAGCTATATCAGTGCTCAGTCGTTCGGCCGCGTCAGAGGGAATCGGATCACTTGCCTCCGGACTTGCGTCAACCTCGAAACTGGCGGTCACCGAAACGACATTCGCCGCCGTATCTTCCGCCTCTAACCGCAGCGTATACGTACCCGGTGCATCAAATGTTGCTGTGGTATCAACCAACGATGCATTACCAAAGCTCACACCACCACCACCCGGCCCGCTAACAAGGCTCCAGGTAGTACTGGTTATGGTCCCTGCTGTGGGGCCAATACCGGCTACTACATGCCCGCGCAGTGCAAGCGGCGTTTCCGGCTGGCTACTGTCGCCCCACGCCAGCACGTGCGGCGTGTTGGCATCGGTTATCCTGGCAATTACAATATCGTCGGCATTGTAGGGGGCGTCAGGGAAACAATTGAAGGTAAAGCCCAGGCCATATGTTGTGTCGCCGCTGTCGATAATCCCGCTGTAGAATTCCCACTCCGTCGTAATGCCCTCAGCCGAACGAATGTACGGGGTCGGATATTCGAGACCGGTTGCCAAGTACCGCGAAAAGTAGATATACATGATGCCGGCAGCCGCATCACCCTTGAGCCACGAACCTATGAAGTAATCCGTATTCATCTCAAGGGCCAACAGATCCGCCAAGCCCGGCTCTTCGTTATATATGTCTGAGACGCCCAGCACCATAGGGTACCCGGTGCCCGGGAATCGCACCGAAGAGTCGCCGGAAGCCGAGCGGGTGTCATCGAGGGCGATACCTTCAGTAACCACGGTCCAGCCCGACAGATCGCCGCCCTCAAAGCCGGGATCAACCTTCTGGGTAAACTGGTTTACCGAATCCAACTCCGCCCGCAGTGAACCGCTCACTGCTATCAAGGCTAACACAATTGTCAAAATTACAGTTTTCTTCATCATCATCTCCTTTACATTAAACACACAATTAACTTGCCGCTTAAACACATACCAATCCATAGCTGTTCCCAGTATCACAGAGCTTCCCTTTTAGCAAAATGTAAGTTGTCATATGTGGAACAAACATGGCCGCAACCAGATGAGCTACACCTACGATGACTTGTTGCGCCGCATCAAGAAAAACCCATTCATGGGAACTAATATAACACAAGTTAAACGTTAATGCAAGTGTTTTTTTTATTTTTTTTTATTTTGGATGTTGGGTTTTGAGGCGTTTTTTATCGCTCAGGTCGGTAAAAGACGGAGGGTGTCTTGTCTATCTTCGACTTCTTGATGGTAGTCGCGTCAAAGACCACCGTCGCACGCCCTTCTGAGTCCAGCGGGAAGGTGCGATTTTCCACGTTATTTGCGCCGGGCTTGTAGACCACTATCTGAGCGCGGGCGTTGGGAGCGCCCTGGGCTTGGACTTTCAGCGAGGCACCCTCGGTCCTTTCTGAATAATCGGCTATCCGGTGGTCCGCGTAGAGCACCTGCGGCCGGTCGGGGATCGCCTCCTGGATCCAGAAAGCCGCACAGCGGTCAGGATGGGCGGAGAGATTGACGGGAAATCCCTGCGATTTCAGTGCGGCGCCGGCGCAGAGGCTTCGGAAAGAATAGTGGAACCCGTCAGGATAGAGCGAGATGTCCTCTGCGAGGTACGACTTGTGTTCATCCAGCCATCGGAGTTTGGGGAGGATCCCGTCGACGCCGGTCTCGTAGCGGAAGAGGGGCCGGGAGGTGCCATCAGAGAGATAGTCGGCACCGGCTTGCCGGTTCTGCAGGCGAGCAAGACGGACGGATCCGTTCGAATAGCTGACGTCGGCGATAAGGACGCGGTTCTGGAGCGTCCACGTGTCCCCGTTTCGAACAACCGATGCGGGTTCCGGTTCGTACGGGGTGTTCTGCAAAACGGCACTTCGGCTGCATGCGGTGAGAAGGAGCACTGCCAGGACGGGACATGGCAGCCATCGCGGTTTACTTACATTGTTTGCCACGTTTGGCTCCACCTATTCATAGGATTTCCCTTATGACATTGTATGTCGCCAAGCTCCGCAGTTGAGCCTCCTCTAATAGAATATCAAATCTGCCCCAAGAAATCGAGCTTTCCAATTCTATTTTGACATCTTTTCTTAGCAGCAAGATTTGCCAATAAACAGGAGTTGCCACTGACCTCCAGCAATACAGCAGAGCCACAAAGAACCTTAAATTCGCATAAAAAATGGACCATGAATTGGGTGCAGGTCACGTGTGGAATCCTCTCATAACAACTGGTACATAAAACAAGGGCAGATCAGATTTTCTTGCGCGATTTCTTACTTTCTCTTGACGCGTTTTGAGGACAATTTGAGGGCAACTCGGTGTAGTGTGCTTTCGCGAACCACCAAGGAAGGAGTCGATAGGACATGTTCCAGTGCCCCCTGACTGCCGAGGTGGCTTTTCAGCAGTTCGACGCTTTTTCGGCCAACCATTTCTACTGGCGGTTCGATGCTGCTCAGAGATGGTATTGTGTACTCGCACTGGGGTAGATTGTCAAAGCCGATAACCGCAATATCGTCCGGTATCGATATGCCGTGTTCATTTAAGTATCTCATGGCACCTATTGCCGTCAGATCATCATAGGCGATGACGGCGTCAAATTGTTCCTTGCCGCGATTAAGCATCTCGGCGGCATGGTATCCTCGTCTCCAAAACTGTTCTTCGGTGGTTACATCGGCGATAATGGGCTTGTGATGCGGCTTAATGAGGGTTTCGTATGCGGTTTGTCGCTGGGCGGCGTCAGAATGGGAGTGTGGGCCTGCGATGAAGGCGATCTTCTTGCGGCCCTGTTCCAGGAGGTGGTTTATTGCTAACTGGATGCCGACCTGGTTATTTACGTGGGCGGTTGAGACTGGTGGGGTAGTCGAGAGGCCTTGGGTTGGATCGGTGTAGAAGTTGCCTGCAATGACCGCCGTAAGTCCTTCTCTTTCAAGGTCACGGAAGAATTCAGTCGTCATTTCACTGGTGGTTCCACAGAGGATAAGGCCGTCGATTCTGTTGCGAATCCAGCTTTCTCGACAGAGTTCGAGGCCTGCTTCTGCTACTGTGAGGAGGGGGAAGAGGTCGTTCTTGGAAAGGTTTTCGAGTACTGCGTGGGCGATTCCGGCATATGTGGGATCTGTCATATCTGATATGAAGACGCCGATAAGGCCTGTGCGTTTGGCCCGTAGATTGCGGGCTAACTGGTTGGGAACATAACCCATCTGATCGGCAAGTTTCTTTATTATTCGTGCAGTAGCGGGGGAAATACGGGCATCGGCGCTCTGGCCGGAGAGGACTTTCGAGACAGTATTCACGGAGAAGTCTGCTTTTTCGGCTATGTCTCTTAGCGTTATTCTAAAATATTTTCTCTGCATGTAATTTGATTTCCAGGCTCTTAAACAATCTCAATCTTTAATGATTATAGTCTGGACGGCCGGTTCATGCAAGAGTTTTTCTTTTGCGGGTTACATCATTCGATTCATCCTCTTATTTATCAGCGGTGATATATTGCTTACCAGTAGGTCATAGCATCTTCAAAGAGTCTGCTTAGGTCTTCTTCTTCGGCTGGTCGTGGGGATAGCTTTGTTACGCGGTGCTGTGGCAAAGTTCCCTTTACCAACGCAGGAATATCATCCATAGTATACCCGATTGCCGACAGGCCATTGGGTATGTCAAGCCTTTGCATAAAATCCATAACACAGTCAGACAGGATTTTGCCGGCGTCTTCTGGTTGAGCATTTGAGATATCTACTCCCAGTGCCTCAACCGCTTTGAGATGTCGTTCAGGGCAGGCCGACGCGGTATAACGAAATACTGCCGGAGCGTTGAGAACCACTGCCATACCATGCGGGACGATAGGATGATCCACATTATAGCCTTTTGGTTTGTAGTCACGCACCATACCCGAAACCGGGTAGGACATCCCATGTGCCAGATGAAGACCGGCATTACCGAAACCTATACCTCCATACGATGCAGCCAGCAGCATCATGCCCCGTGCCTCGACATCTTCCGGATCTTCAAACGCACGAGGTAAAAACTTAGACATTAACCGCAATGCCTCGAGAGACCAGGTGTCGCTAATCGGGTTTGAACCCTGATATGCCGGACGTAATATCGGCCGCTCAGGTTTTGGCCTTTGATTGTATGGGATGGCGGTATACGACTCGACAGCATGCGTCAGTACATCAAGCCCGGTTGCAGCGGTAACTACGGGCGGAAGGGTTTTGGTGTTATTCGGATCGAGGATGCCAATTGTAGGTTTTAGTTTCAGGTTTGCAATACCGGTCTTGGCGTGCATCTCTTCGAGATCGAAAATAACCACGCCGGTTGTTTCACTTCCAGTACCCGCAGTTGTTGGGACGGCGAACAAAGGCTTAAGCGGACCAGGAACAGGTTTGCCCTTTCCGATAGGTGCGTTGACATAATCCATGAAATCAGCAGGGTATGTGCTGTAAAGGTTAGCTGCCTTGGCAGTGTCTATCGTCGAGCCACCACCTATGGCCACAAAGGCATCAAATGATCGAGTTGAAGCGAAATCGATCGCCTCCTTTAGGGACGTATCTGTCGGCTCTACACGGACTTTATCAAACAGTGTGTAGTCAATATTTTGCTTATCAAGTGTCTCCAGCGCTTTAGAAACAAAGTCCAAACCAGCCAGATTCTGATCGATTACTACCATTACATGCTTAACTCCCATGTCAACCAGATCCATACCAATTTCTTGTGTGGCGCCGGGCCCAAATCGTATATTAGACGATGCCATGTTAAAAGCTGTTTCATTTACCATTATAGATCTCCCTTAAATTACTGTTAGCCTCAGCATTGACCCACTTCCCGTCAATGTAGTTTCCGACTATTTTGCCCGTACTTTCCTCTTTCCATTTCCGCCCGTTAGGTATTTCGCAACTCCTGATATCACATTTGAAATATTTCCCCTGCCGGTTTGACATCAATTCTCTTGAACATGGCCGGCAATTAACCGGTACACCTTCTCATTCATCATCAGGCTTATAACTCCTTTTGATAAATCGTGTTTTGCGAGGACATTTTCCTGGCCATCTGCTGAATAAACACGTACTTTATCCACAGGCTCAGACCACGGTAGTTTCAGTTCTACACGTTCGAATCCCATTCCGTAATCCTTAATTTCATAAGCCTTTCCATCTGTCAATGTACGAACCGCCAAAGTAGTTGGAAAATCCACGGAGATATCATAGTTATCCGATTGTGAGAATTGTGTTCCATCAACCAGATAAACCGTCCGACTCGATTCTTCCTTATTGCTTAGAATAACAGCGGCTTTGCCTTTGAGCAAGCAAATATCATTTGATTGTGGGCCAAAATAAAATTGCGCAGCGTCAGAGTCAATTTCAATTGTAACAGATAAAAGTTCTTTCCTGTCTTTCTTTCGCTTGCCCTGCTGATAACTTGCCAATTGCAATGGTTTTGTGTCGGCTTGCCTGGGATACAGGACAGTTACAAAATCCTGACCTGAAGATGCCTGATCCAGTTGCAGCCATTGGGGCGTCTTTTCATAAACCTTGCCGGGCACACCTTCCTGCTCAGCGTAGAACCTTACCGGGTACATGTCTTCAGATAGATTCACCAGGCCTTCGGCAACGGCATTTTGCGGTGAAAGGATCGCCACTTCGAGGTTGATGTCATTCTGGCATTCAAATATAACCCTGTCAAGACAGGGCTTGCCGGAAGAATTCTGTATTGGCGGGTCATTGTCATCGGTGATAACATGCAATTGATATTGGCCGTTCAGATTGGTTTTGATGTCGTCCCATATAAGATAAAAGAAAGGTTTAACAAAGAATATACGTCGATTGTATTTGCCCCCGATCGTTTTACTGAGATCGGCATCGACATAATCGAGGCTGCTGTCAAAGAAATGGTGGGCAATTTTTGCAGCTTTCATCGCTGTGCTCCATGCTCTTGGTTGTGGCCTGACCCCATATCATGTACCACCTGCTATTAGAGGGTTATCCCCTTGTCCTGTCGTGCATTGCTGGAGCGGAGCCGTAGGCGGATCGGAAGCAATGCACGACGCCGCAAATTCCGCCGGGGTCTTGTACCTCAAGCTGCTGTGCGGTCGATGGTGATTATACTCCATCCGCCAGCCCTCGACAATCACTTTCGCCTCCTTTACCGAATAAAACAACTCCCGATTCAAAACCTCATCGCGAAACTTGCCATTGAACGACTCAATGTAGCCGTTCTCCCATGGACTGCCCGGCGCAATATGGATCGTCTCAACGCCCTGGTCGTACAGCCATCGTGTGATCGAATGGGCAATAAACTCCGAACCGTTATCGCTGCGGATCAACTTCGGCACGCCGCGAATCATAAACAAATAATCGAGCACCGAAATCACATCTCCGGCCGGCATCGAACGGGCAACCTCAATAGCCGGACTTTCACGCGTAAACTCATCCAGCACCGTCAGCAGTCTAAGCTTTCTGCCGTCTTCTGTCTGATCACTGACGAAATCATATGTCCATACGTGATTGGGATATTCGGCCTTTTTTACTGAACAGCTATTAGCGCTGCTGCCCATGGCTTTCTTGAATTTGCGTCTGTAAGGCACCTGTAAGCCCTCCTTTTGCCATATTCGCTGAACACGCTTATGATTGACAACCCAGCCATCCTGTCTGAGTTTGGCTGTTATCATTCGGTAGCCATACCGCTTATGCCTGGCGGCAAGAGTGAGTATATCTGCCGTCAAGGCCTTATCCTTGTCCGGCTGCGTTGTCTTGTAACGCTGTGTCATTCTTGACTGACCGATCACTTTGCATGCCCGACGCTCGGAAACGTTCATCTGCTCTTTTATGCGTTCCGCCAACTTACGCTTCCTGGCCGGGCTTAGTAATTTCCCGATAACGCTTCTTTGAGAATGTCATTATCCAGGACCTGCTCGGCCACAAGCTTTTTGAGCCTGCCGTTTTCCGTCTCCAGTTCCTTGAGCCGTTTGGCCTGATCGACATCCATATTGCCGTACTGCTTGCACCAGTAATAATATGTGCTGTCGCTTATACCCAACTGCCTGCACATCTCATCGATGCTCCTGCCTTGGGCCAATTGGGCTTTTGCCTGGCGAAGCAATTTCACTATTTGTTCCGGCTTTCGGTACTTCCTTTTCATAAGAATATCCTTTCCATAAAACAAACTCATTTTATCGGATACCCTCTAATTCGCAATGGTACAGTTTTTGGGGGGCACGCCAGTTAAGCGGCGGTTGCGGAATCGGCTTGATTGCAGTATCAATCAGCATAGGCCCGATACACACATTTCCGCCTGACCATTCGAGGGCAAATGGCTGTCCGGCCCGCTTCCAGTACCACATCAAAGTTCCAGCAAACTCCGGGTCGAAATCAGCAAATCCGGCAGCTCCCCACGCAAGTACCGCTTCCCAGATATTTTCCCAGTTCGAGTCGCCCACACCCGGCGTAAGGGCGCATCCAGCAAGAGTTTTGTCGCGCGTCGTCTGCAAATGAGTCAAGGTTTCAAACATCCCCCGGAAACCTGAATTCTTAAACGGATCAATTACCTCCTGGTTGTTTAGAGCATAAGCAAATGGAATCAGGCCACGCAGCACCGCCCCCTGATAACGTGTTCCTTCCGGCCATGTACCATCGGGTAAAAGAGCGTTGGACATATGCCAGTTGAACTCCTTTACTGAGTGGGCCAACCACTGTTTGGATAACGGATTGTTCGGAAAAGTCATCGCAATCAGACCAACCGCTGCGAATCGGTCACTGTTCCAGTTGTCCACACGAAATCGATCGAGATAATAGTCGTAAGGATTGAAATGTTTCCCTCGCTCCATCAGCCGGATGGCGACCAAAGCCATGATCTTTTCTGCATATTCTTCTTCGGCGGCGGTAAATATACCTGCCGATTGAATCAAATCGTAAATGACACACAAATTCTGCGCGGAACGACTGGTGCCAAGAGCATTTGGCTGCTTTTTTCTGTTCTCTTTCGAAAGCCTTGTTTCCCAGTCTTTGAGGCGACTATTCATCAAAATCCATTTGGCGCGTTTAGCATATTCGATTTTTCCGGTAAATATATACGCCTGTGATGCCAACTGCATCTCTACATCACCATTCAAGTCTTTTGGTTTATTCAGCATCGCTATATATTCCCGAAAGACTTTTTTGTATGGCTCGTGATTGATCCTTTCACGAAGCACCGCAATATCCTCCGGACCGAACAAAAGTCTTGGATGCACAACCTTTTGAGCCGAGGCGCTGTCAGAGCAGATTGATACCAAAACGGCTAAAGTGATGATTCTTAGTGGCGGATTCATAATTCCCTTCGTAAATTATCTCACAACGTAACGGATACTTAGTTTCCACACATTTTCAAAACTCTTTACCGGACCAAAAGATAGATGCTGCCCGCAAGAACTCCGGCTGCTGTGAGATTGGAAATCAACATAACCGCCAGATTCTTACCACGTGTCGGGAACAGGCTGAATACAAGTCCTGCTAATATATTAACCTGTACCAAACACTAAAGTCAATAAGTCAATGAAGAGTGAAGGCAGGTTGTGGAGAAGAAGAAGTATGATGGCCGACTGACAGCTCACTTCCGCAAGGCGCCGGTGGTCCAGCCCAACCGGTGCATCGCATTGCTTGCCAATATCTGCTTTGCCACCTGTTCATACCCCGCTGGCAGAGGGTGGCTCGCGTCGGCGTACAGCTCCGACGGCAGCGGTTCGGCCATTACGTACGGTATCTTCTTCTCCGTCAGGTACGCCCCGATCCCGGCCTTGATTTGCTCATAGGCCGCCAGGCTTTCCGCAGTCAGCATATGCTCATTGAAAGGCCCCACCAGCACTACCACCTCGTTATCCCTCTGCCGCAGCGTCTCCAGCGTCTGCCGGAACTGCCTCCACTGTAGCGACTGTTCCAGGACCACCCACTCAAAGCCATGCTCTCTGAGCCCCCGGCCCCGCCAGTCCACCTGCTCAGACCGCAGCGCATCGCTCGGTTTCGGCAGAGACCGGCCCAACGGCCCAAGCGGATTTTCATACGGATGCTCATACAACCACCCCGGCAGGTCAACCGACTCGTAATATGTCAGCTTCACATGACGCAGCCAGTTGTAAAAATGCCACCGTCGCGTGATCGCTATCCCCAGCCGCTCCGACCAGTCCGCATGGTAACACGGAATCTTCATCGCAAACTGCGGCGCAAGCCGCGCATGGTTGAACTGAAAGCGCTCTGCCACCTGCAAGTCATGCCGCTGCGAACTCATCCACAGTGGGTTGTAATGCAGAATGATCCGCCGCCCCTTCAACGCCTTCGCATAGCCCGCCATCAACCCCGACAACGACACCGGGTGCATCCCGTTCACCCCCAGGTTGGCAAACTGCTCCATGCCTTTCAGCTCGTTGAGATAATGGTGTAGCGTCTCGTCAGGCCTTACATACTCGCCCCACACCACCGAATCCCCTACCACCAGCACTTTCTCCTGGCCCGCCCGCACCTGGCAGTACCGCTCGTACAGGTAGTAATCTTCCGAAAGCGTATAAGGCAGACGGTAATCCACGCCCGGTCTGAACTGCTCCCGCCGGTCCCACAGCGCCGGCAAAGCCTCCATCAGCACCAGCATCGCCACCAGCGCCGCCGCCCACCACCGGCCCGACAGCCGCACCGCATTGGAGCTAAACGGTATCTGCTCGTCGGTGCCCGGTACCCCCGCCAACAACTCGTCCTTCTGCTGCATCCGTTCACACATGTCGATCCTCACCCATTATCATCTTTCTAAAACTGCAAATAGATAAAACCCTGCCCCGCCGCCGGCGTCCAAAACATCAAGTACAGCACCATCACCACCACCTGCGCCGCCCGCACTGGCCCCCACTCCAGCCAGATTCGCCACCGCGACTCATACATGAACGCATGCCCCCACAAAACGCCCACCATGGCCACCAACAGCAGTGGAAATCGTGGATCGCCCCACGCCGAACCGAAAATCCGCTCCACGATCAGCAGAGCATCGCCAAGCGACGACGCCCGAAAGAAAATCCACGCAAACGACACAATGAGGAACACCATCGCCTGTTTCGCCAGCCGCGGCACCTTCTCACGGTAGAACGCCGACCGCTCCAACTCCCGCGTCACCACGCTGAACACCCCGTGGATCAATCCCCAAATCAGAAACGTCCACGCCGCCCCGTGCCAAAGCCCCGAGACCACAAACGTAATGAGCAGGTTCAAATACGTTCGCGCCTTGCCCGCCCGGTTGCCCCCCAGCGGAATGTACAGATAGTCCCGAAACCACGTCGACAAACTGATGTGCCACCGTCGCCAGAAGTCCCCCAGACTGCTCGCCAGGTAAGGATTGTTGAAGTTCAGCATCAGCTTGAACCCGAAACACCGCGCCACACCTCGCGCCATGTCGGTATACCCGCTGAAGTCAAAGTAAATCTGCCACGCAAAAGCAAACGTCGCCAAAGCCAGCGTCCCGCCGTCGTGCCCCGCCGGATTGTCGTACGCCACCGCCACGTACCGCGCCAACACGTCCGCTATCGCCACCTTCTTGAAGAGCCCCACCAGAAACAGCGATGCCCCATCGGTCAAATCCTGCAGCCCAACTGCCGCTTCCTTTTCCATCTGCGGCAGTAAATGCCTGGCCCGCTCGATCGGACCTGCCAGCACCCGCGGAAAAAAAGACACGAACGTCGCAAATCGCACAAAACTCCGCTCCCGCCGGCACACGCCCCGATAAAAGTCTATCGTGTAACTCATCGCCTGAAAGGTATAGAACGATATCCCCGCCGGAAACACAAAGTGCAGCGATTTTGGCAACAGGGCGTTAGGCGAGCCCATCTGCACGCCCACGTTCAGCCACGCCAGCAGAGCGTTAATATTTTCGCTGACAAAATACCCGTACTTGAAGAAACCCAGCAGCAACACATGGCAGATGACACTGAACACCACCCACCGCTTCTTATGCCTGCTGTTCTCCATCCACTTGACTGCATAAAAATCCACCGCCGTCGACGCGATCAGCACCGCCAGAAAGTACGGACTAAGCCACGCATAGAACACGTACGAACAAAACAAAAGCCACACAAACCGCACTCGCGTCTTGCGCAGCAACAGATAACCCAGAAAACTGATTAGAAAAAACGGCAGAAATATCCAACTCTGAAAAAGCATCCGCCACTGCACCTCTTTTTCATGCTCTCAAATGCACTCTTAAAGAACTATTGATCCTTACTCAAGGGCCGCGGCGTGGCGACGGGCTCTTGGGTCTCCGGCAGCGCGGATTATCCCGGTATCCGGATCCAGATAAATCATCACGGGATGGGCGATAGGTCCGGTTGTGGTTGCTATCTTGTGTCCGAGCTTTGCAAGCTCCTCTTTGACTCCGGTTTTGATACGGTCATCCACTGTAAGGCCTGCCAGTGTGCCCAATGTTTTTTCACGCTCGGGGTTGGGATTGAAGCTGCCCTGATGGTGGGGCGTGCTGAAGCGCCCAGCGGTGACCGCGTCTTCGGGCATCATACCGAATTCAATGTGGTTGAGAAGGCAGTTTAGCGTAGTCTGGTCCTGAAGATCGCCGCCAGCGACACTGATTGCGATGACGCCCCTGCCCTTCTTGAGGACTATAGTGGGGGTCAGCGTGATGCGGGGACGTTTGCCCGGTTCAATACGGTTGGGGTGTCCGGGCGTAGTGTTCAAGCTTCTAAGCCTGTTGCCGTGTGCGACTCCGAGTTCCTGACAGATTGCGTAGGGTCCGTTGCCGCTGGGCGTCGCCGCCACGAGATTGCCCCAGCGGTCGGCGACGACGCATGTTGTAGTTCCGCCGGGCCCGGGGCGATAAGTACCCGGACCTTTCAGTGCCTTCATGTTGACCGGGTCGCCCGGCCGGACGTCGGCGGAGGCCTTGTTCATGTCGATCAGGCGGCGGCGAAGTCTCGTGTACTTGTCTGAAAGAAGCGCCTTCATCGGAACCTTCACGAAGAGCGGGTCCCCATAGTATTCGTCACGGTCTGCAAAGCCCAGTTTCAGTGCCTCAGTCAGCGTATGGATGTAATCGGCCGACAGATGCCCCATTTTGGCGAGGTCGAATCCCTCCAGAAGGCGCAGGGTCTGACACAGGTAGGGGCCCTGAGTCCACGTATCGCATTTGCAGACGGTGTAGCCCCTGTACTGTATAGTGACCGGGTCTTCGATGCGCGTAACATGAGCGGCTAGGTCAGCCTTGCGAAGGAAGCCGCCGCTGGCTGCATAGAAGTCGGCAAGTTCGTCAGCGATATCCCCTTTATAAAAACGGTCGCGGGCAGCCTGGAGTTTTTGTTCTCGTGAGCCGGGCGTCTTCTTTTCGGTCTCTACGAGCCTGCGAAAAGTCTTCGCCAGGTTAGCATACCAGTCCTTGCCTCCGGCATCCAGCAGCGAAAGGGATGGCTGCACTGCCTGCTCGAAGCTCATGGTTCCGTACTGCTTAAGGGCGGTCATAACCAGGCTCACGGCACCTGGAACCGGAGCCGCTTTTATGCTGCCTTTTGCCGGAATCGTGTTCTTGTAATACCAGTCGATTGCCTCGGCATCGAGCGGTGCGCCGCCCAAGCCGCACAGGACTTTTACCTGCATCTTCTTGGCATCGTAGATAATAAACGGTATTTCGGCACCGATGGCAAAAAGACCATAATCTGTTATGCTCAGCGCCAACAGTGTCGCCGCCGCTGCATCGGCTGCATTGCCTCCCTGCTCAAGCATGGAAATACCCGCCGCGACTGCGTCGTGGCCACCGGCAGCAACGGCGCCATTTCTCCCAGCCGCTTTCCAGCCGATCTGGGAGGCATGTGAATTCACCTGGACGATCACGACCACAGAGCACACCAGGCAAAACAAACGAGGTACTACTGTTTTTGCAGACGATAATCCAAAAGCCATGATAGAATCTCCGAAACAGAATGTCATCCCGATAAATCAAGCCCAATAGTATTGCACCAGCACAACTATTGCAAGCTATATAAGAAGCATGTGTCCACCTCGCTTATGATGGCGTTGATACTGCTTCCAGCTCTCCATGGCCTGCTGGAATTGAGAAAAAGGCCCGTTTTTCGATGATTTGATGTGTTCTTGCTTGACTAATTGCCAAAACGCGATTAACATAGACAAAAGTTGACAAGGGCTATATCATAAGGCTTTAGACAATCAACGTAAATCTGTTGCGAGAGAACAAAATGAAGTACGGAGGAACTGCAATGAAAAAGACTATTCCGTGGACCGTATCCGTGGCGATACTCTTTGTCGTCGGTTGTACCAATTTACGCTGTCCGCAGACGACCGGCACCGGGGACGGCAAACAAGCCAAATTGCAGATCGATCTGCCCGACTACTGCAATACACCCGATGCCATGGCGGTTCTGTCAGACGGAACGATCATCCTGTCGGTACCCAACTTCACGGATCCGACTTCTCCGGGTGTACTGATGAAGGTATCGCGCGACAACAACGTTATGCTATACAGCAAACTCCCGGCCCACCCGGTTACTGGCCGGGTGTATCCAATGGGCATCCGCCAAGCGCCTTCAGGTGACCTGTACGTGGCTGACTGCCAGTCTATGGAGAAGCCCAAAGGGCATTCGCGCCTGTTGCGTGTTCACGTGAAGAACGGAGAACCGACGAATGTCACGGTTGTAGCTGAGGGGTTGGATGTCGCCAACGGTGTGGCGATTCGTGATGGTTTTGTCTACCTGACCGATTCAGCCGTCGGGAAGCTGGATGATGGCGCTGTTCTCAGCGCTGTTTACCGGTTTCAACTCAATGAGGAGAATGTCAAAGTCCAGCCGGGCGGCAGTGATCCGCACGTTATAGTAACACTGAAGACCTATAACGAAAAAATCCCGGTCGGAGCCGACGGCATTGACTTCGACAAGAACGGCAATCTGCTGGTTGCCAACTGCGGCGACGCAACGATTGAGAAGTACGTGCTCGATGAAAATGGAAAATCAAGAAAAGTAGCCGTTTTTGGAGATGCTGACAAAATGAAATCATCTGACGGCATCTTTTACGACACTCGAACCGAATTGCTCTACGTAGCAGATATATTGAATAATTCCGTCGTCACTGTAACTGACAAAGGCGAGGTCACCATCGTTGCCATTAACGGTGACTGTACCGGTGCAAACGGCCTGCTGGATGGACCGAGCGAAGCAGTAGTCCGCGGCAATGAAATCATTGTTGCCAACTTTGACCGTGCTTTTCCCGGCTCGGTCAATACGGAATCCGACAAGCCATACACGCTATCAGTAATCAAAACAGGACATACATCCCAGTGATCCCCGCCCCCGGATTATTGTCAAAGAAGCTTGTGGCTCGCCTTTGGCAAGCAAGAAGGATCGCAACGTAGTCTCCACAATGTTGTGCTGATTAAGAATGGGTGAGCTGAGAGAAATGATTGTTAGGGCTCGGTAATGCAAACAGGTAAGCTTATAATTATTTTGCTGTCAGCGGGGATTTGGGTAGCTACCGGCCAGACGCTTGCTGAGGAGGAACCGAATACTTCGTTAAGTATCGAAGACAGTAATCTGTTGGATATGTTGAAAGACTGCCCCCATAAGATTGTGCATGAGAGCTATCGAAACAACAACTGGGAACTGATTGTTCGCAACGCCGACGGCAGCGAGCCGGTAAATATAACCAACACTTCCCATATTGATGAACTTTACCCCAAGGCATCCCCCACCGGCGACAAAATTGCTTTTGTAGCGGACACGGGCTCGGGTGATCAAAGAACTCGCAATGTGTATCTGATGGATATCGATGGGACCAATCGACGGAAAATCGGAAAGAACGGGCGACAACCCTTCTGGACACCTGACGGAGAAACACTGTGTTTTCTCCGAGGCGAGCGACTGGTCTACGGTGAGGGTGGCTCGGCTAACAGAGAGATGTATTTTTACCATGTCGATACAGACAGGACTGAGCCTCATCCAAGAAAAGATCTGGCAGGGTTGCTCAATCCCGGTTGGTGCGCCGGGAAAGAATGGATTGTCAGCAGTGTCATGGGCGGGATGGGATTCGGCCATTCCATTTGTGCCATTGAGGCCTCGGGCAATCGTGTAATGGAGTTGCGCCGCTCCTGCAGCGAAGCAGCGGACATCTATCAGTGCCGGCCAGACGTAAGCACTGACGGCAAATGGGTAGCTTGGGGCAAAGAGGACCTTGAAGATTATATGTGGATTGAGGTGGGGCAACTGGATTTCTCCGAGGGCGACCCGAAAGTGATAAACCGTCGCTGCATTGTTGAGGTCGATTACCCTCTTCAGATTTATCACGTGGATTGGTCGCCTGACAACCGTTTCATTGCCTGTGCCATGGGCGGACGCGGTACACGAATGGAGCCAGCTGGTTTCGTGGTCGGAACTCAGGCCAAAGGCTGGAACATCTATGTCGTCGATCCCTCGAAGCACAACTCAATCGTGCGAATAACACATGACGGCCTGAGCAATAAAGAACCGGATTGGATAAGAGTTGACAAGAAGGAGTAAATCTGGCGTGAGACAAATTGGAAGCTATAATGTTCTTAAAGCTGGCATGATTTTGCTGTCGATTTTGCTCGTTTGTCAGAATGGATGCCGCAAGCACCCCGGTGGTACGGATAAGCAGCATGCCGGTGGATCTCCAATTGGGACTATCGAAACACGTCATGGATCGATGGTAAACGTGCCCGGCGGCCAATTCTCGATGGGCAGCAACAACGGCAAGGATGACGAAAAGCCCGTTCATTCTGTGCGATTATCTCCCTTTTTGATTGATAGTTGTGAAGTAACCCAGGAAGACTTTCTCAAGCTCATGAGAAAGGACCCCTCGCACTTCAAGGGATCCAATCGCCCGGTGGAGCAAATTTCCTGGGCCGACGCTGCTTTGTACTGTAACAGCCGCAGTCGTGCCGAAGGGTTTGAGCCCTGTTATAACGAAGAAACCGGAGCCTGTGATTTCGATGACAACGGCTACCGCTTACCAACCGAAGCCGAATGGGAATATGCTTGTCGTGCCGGAAACGCCGGCGATTACTGTTTTGGCGATAATCCGAAAAGTATGAATCTCTATGCATGGTACGCTGAAAACGCCAACGGCAAGACCCAACCGGTTGGCCAGAAACGACCTAATGCATGGGGCATCTATGACATGCACGGCAATGTGATGGAATGGTGCAACGATGTATATTCTCAGGATTACTATGCCAACTCAATCGAAACTGACCCCAAAGGACCGCCAGAGACGCCAAAATCAAAGTTCGTATTGCGCGGCGGAGCATGGAACCGTGAAGACAAAGCATGCCGCTCGTCATATCGCATAGGTGAGTATCCCGGCCAACTGGACGGTTGTTTCGGCAGGGACGACATTGGCTTTCGCTGCGTGCGGAAATTCGAACGATCCCGAAGTATTGCTGCACAAAATCAAGGTTCCGAAAACTAAAAAGATCCCAATGCATGGTTTGAGATCATGGTGCCGGCAAACGGTTCTACCAGGCTGTCGCCAGTGAGATCGCAATCGGCGAACATCATCCGCCCGGGCTCGGATCAGCAGCCTGCCAGTTTGCCACGTCGTTTCCATAGTCGGCTAGGACTTTGCGGTGTAGGGAATGTCCTCCGCCGTCTGCACTAGTCGGCCATGGAGCAATATCATCGTAATCGATTTTCTCAATCGGGATCCAATAGCGGGCCTGGCCATACTCCTGATCGCCGGGAATCTGAATCTCAAGCTCTTCACCGCCGTTATCCAACTTGCCGTCATAGGGGCCGTAAACAGTGCACGGAGCCGAACTGTATTTTGTCGGGTCCTTGGCAAGCAGAATATTGCTATATGCCGGAATGGTTGTGCCGGGCGGGAATTCGTATCCCGTTCCCTCTAAACGCCAGGTTACAACTTCTGGATCAAAGACGCCCGGCGAAGTTTCGGTAGTTACCGTCGTCTCCAGCGTTACCGCAGAACCGGTTCGGTTATACAGTTCAACAAACTCATAATCGGTACCGTTATCCGGGCGATAGTAGATCTCGGTGATCACAATATCCGGGATCAGCGGGCCGTTATTAAGACTACCCTGAGACGGCGAACTTTGTCGAACAAAGTCGTAACCGCCTGACAATTCGGCCTTTTCGTAACGGCCAAAGGCAACGCCGGTTTCAGAGGCGTCGAACTTCTGCTGGGTCTGGTACAGGCCGGTTACTTCCACGCCATTCCCTGAATACAGATACACGGTTTCGCCGCCTTCGCTAAGACCAAACGATACATTGCTGCCGATCGGAGTTGGAACGTCAAAAGATGTATCTCCCACAAATACCTTATAAGTATTTGCATAGATAATGGTTGAGTCAGGTATCTTATATTTACGAATCGCATTCGGATCCGAATCATCATCGCTAAGGAACCAGCCGCTGATATCAATATCCTGACTAATCGTCGTATTATGCAGCTCGATCCAGTCCGGATCGATGCCGTGTGAATGAGCCAGCACTTCATTGATGACAATACTATTGGCCGCTAAAACCGTCTCCGGCGGCTGACCCGGTGTGCCCTCAATATAAAGGCTTGAACGCCAGCCGGTTTTAGTATCCCAGACAGTGAGATCGGGATTGTCCGGATCGACCATCGTCAGAGAATAACCAAGTCCGTCCGTCAACTCATACCAACCGTCATTGTAGTCGAAGTCATGTATTTCAGCACCGAGTGCGTCGCGCAGGACGATCTCTTCGCCGCCGTTGTCCAGGGCGCCGGTATAGGTTCCGGCAATGAGTGATGTCGATACGCCGGGATATCGAGCCTCAAAAGCGTCCTGATTCTTGACGATGACGGCAAAAGCTCCGTCGCCAAGCCAGTAATCGCCGACGGTAAAGTCTATACCGTCGGTAAAGTGGACAAGGTTCAGATTGATGGCGATGCCGCCGATATTCTTAACCTCGATGTACTCAAAGTCCTCGTCTATGAGAGTCTGGTCGCCGGCGGCGTCCTTCTCGGCTTGCGTCGGATCGGTTGGGTGATACATAATTTCTGTAATCCGCAGATTCTCACCCACATTATCAATGCCGAATGTCGCTTCGTTAAGAGCACTCCATGTACCGCCGCTGAGCAGGCGCGCCTTGACCGAACAGCTCGAATCAAGGGGCACCGGAGCAGTGTATTCAACTGCCGAGGGCGAAATATCCCCGCCGCCCGAGGCGCTGTAGCCGGCGACAAGCTCTACTGAAGCAAGGAAATCGCTGCTGGTCAGCTGATAATTCAGCCCATGGATAGCCAGGATATTGCTGCCGGGCTGGAGGAGGTTAATGTGGGAATTAAGGTCGTAGGATTCAAAAAGCATTGCTGCCGAGTCGCTGGTGCGGCCTAACGTTGCACCGGAACTCCAGAGAAGTGTGGCGGGGACATGTTCCGATTCACAAACCTTTTGGCCATTTATGTACGCAACAAATGCGTCGTCGTATCGCATTTTGAGCGTCATGAAGTTGAACTCGGCAGGGTTCTGAGTAACGTTAAAAGGAATACGTATATAGCATGATGTGTTCTTGTCGTTCATCTCGCTGATAACGTCGTAGGTCATGTACGGATTGTAGGTGGTATATTCATCGTATCCCACTCCTCCTGTTCTGCCCAGCGTAGTCGGTGTGCCGTCGTCCCACCCTGTTTCGGTATAAGGTTCGTTGCCGCCCTGCCAGTTAGTGCCGATATTGCCCGTTGGCACGAGAACGCTCTTGGGTGCAGCCTCCTCTACGAGCGTGACTTCAGAGCCTGAGCCGTCGGGCCAGATGTGAGGGTCATTGCCGTCAAGCGTGTAATAAATCGTGCCGGCCGGCGCGGTTATCTGCAGATTAAACCCCGAGGGAACCGAACCGCCGTGCTGATTGTAGGACGGCGCCTCCACGGTCGGATACAATCCTGCCGAGCGAAGTTGATTCAACACAATCCCTGTTCGCTGTGGAAACCATGTTTCGTTGGTCCATGTAATCTCCGGAATCCAGAAATCGTCCCTTGTATACAAGTGGTACGGGCCGGCATCATACGAATACACGTCGCGACAGTAGTCGCCCCACCGAGCCGACTCTCCGATAATGGCCTGATCAATCTGCTGAGCTAATTCATCAAAGCGCGTCTGGCCCGTAGTCGGACTCAGGAAACCGTCATTGAAAAAGAGCTTGTGGGCACGATCCCCGAACAGCATATTAAATTTTTCATTGTATCGCAGATTAGCATAGAGCTGGCCCGGTGAATTACCGTTATTAACACCGGTTCTATTAATGTCAAGGTAAAACAGAAAGACTTCGCCGTCCCAGGCAAAGAACATAAACCCGGATCCCGTTTGGCGTCGACGCGCCGCCAGCCAGTTCTGTTGGGGCCAGTCGACCTCACCTCCGTAAAAGTAGAGTATCATATAATCGATGAAATTATCAACATCGAGGTATTGCAGTATCTGCTGGTACTGGGCGTCATCGGCAAGTCCTGAATTAGCCAGGCCCATCATTGCGTTCCATGCCACCAAATCACCATTGCGAGCACTAAAAGGATTAAATATATTGCCCGAATGTATAACGTCCCAATCCGTGTCTTTATCGCCGCCGAGATGGCTTGCAGTAAACGCAGAGTTCACCCTTTCGCAAAGATTGTACATACCCCAATAGACACCGTTAATATACAGGTGAACATAACGTCCGTCTGCAGACAGGTGGCCCATCTCCTTTTGGCTTTTGCGCATCCACTGATCGGCAAGATACTTGGCTCGGGGTCGCAATCCCCACGAAGTAATAGGATAAATCCAGGTTTCGGCATGACCGGCACGCAGGGTCAGGTGGTCGAACGAGTCGATTCCATTTTCGCCAAAGACCGGGAATTTCAGTTTGGTGGGTCCATACATTCTTTTGAACAGCAGCCGGAACGAATGCTTGGGCGAAATGTTAGGCAGCCGGTTAAATGCCCCCTGAATGCGGACCCCACAATTGACCTGGAATTCATCTCCGGTATTTGGATCATAAAATTCAATCGACGCGGGCCTTTCCCAGCTTGGGCCATGTTGCGTAGAGTTGTTGTACAAACCGCTGCTGCCAAACATATCATCGATGTCGAGCACCAGGCTCATGGTTGGAATCGCCTTTAATGTATCCTGCATCACCGAACTGTATCGCGGATCGCCGGTAACCTCAGGGTCCATCTCATAATCTGCCGGATAGCCACCACTCCAGGTCGATGGAAACTGGCTGGGCGTATTGTTCTGCTGAACCACCTGGTTCAGGAAGAAATACGTCTGTGTATCGACGTTTGAAGAAAGGTAACCATCCTTAAAAGCAGCCGCTCGCAGACATGTCGTCTGGCTTATGTTAATAGGTCCGCTGTAAATTACACCGGTGTCGGCTGTCGGTGCTACTCCGTTGGGACTGGTATTGTACCGTATCACTGCTCCAGGCGTATCGCAGGTAATTTCCACTTGGATCAACTGATCGTAAAAACCGCGTTTAAAGTTGAACTCGGTATCATCGACAAAACCCTGAAAAGGCCCGTCATTGAATTCGGCGGGTGTGGGCGTCAGAAAATAACTGTATTCATTCTCATAATAACCGTAAGAGTAATCCGCACGCTGGACGGGGTATTCGAGTCCAAATGCGTGAGCGACCGTACCATCGGGCCGCACCAGCGCCAAGTACTCGCCACCCTTGTCCATATTGAAGTTGGTATGGTAGTATCCGGCCTCGTCCTGATAGGGATAGTTCGTCGGCCAATCCTCCTGGTCCTTGTTCGATGCGAAGACTATCAGAAATGCCTGCGGTTCGAGCGTGAGTCCGTGAGGAAAAGCCCATTTTTCCAACAAGTCGCTATTGTCGGTTAGATGGTAACCATCAAGCGATACGGATTCATTGGAGATGTTGAAAATTTCGATCCAGTCGGGGTAAACCTCCTCGCCCTGGACGGTGGTCGACAATGTAGCCTGGTTGCTTGCCATAAACTCGGTAATGACCAGAGGCCCTTTCTGCGTCATCCATGAATCGGCCAATATGCTGAAATCAGTGGCGTTGACTCCGTCCTGCCCGGTCAGGTCGGCAGGGCCGCCTTGTTCCAGCCATTCCAGGACAAACACTTGGAGGTCTGTCCAGTCGACGACACAGTCGCCGGAAATATCTCCGCGGCTGCACAACACAGGCGGCATGCCTGTCGTAAACGACCAGATATTCCCTGGAATCGGATCCGATCCGTCATAGCCATCCACAACCCAGTAATAAGTCGTGCCGATGAGCAGCGGCGCTGCGCTGTTCAACTCCGCATTGGCTACGCTGTTGAGGGTACCCGGCCCATTATCTACGATCTTTTGCATTTGGGCACGATCAGCCACCGTGCCGAAATAGACGTCCTGGGCGGACAGGTTAGCCCCAGCCCGCCAATTCAGGTCCGTATGTACATCCACTCCCGTTCTGCCGTCAGAGGGCTCAGGTGTCCAGGCCTGCTGTAAATCGCCAGCCCCATACAATGCCTGAACCTCACTGTCGCTGAGAGCCCCGTCAAATATGTACAAATCGTCAATCAGTCCGTCAAACCGGTCATAATCCCACCCACCCCCACTGCTATGACCGCCCCCGATGTATAGCTGACTGTCGGCGGTATTCAACGCCAGCGGTTTGGTCGCAATGAGTTGGCCGTCCTGGTAGGCCCGCACCGTGGAACCGTCATAGGTCATCGTCGCCATGGTCCAGACATTGGTGGAATACTGGACAACGGTTTCAGCTAATGTATCGAGGCCGCCACCCCAGAAATGGCCGCTGATCTTGCTTCCATGAAGCAGGATCTCAAACAGGTTCCCGGCGATAACTCGGCCTCCATAGCTGACAATCGACTGATTATCCAGAGATGGCTGCAGAAACCAGCAATTGATTGTTCGCGGTGAGTTTCCGGAGATGCCCACCGGCAATGACGTTACTACGTTGTCGGCCCCGGATACCGATAACGCCTGGCCGATTCTGCCCGGGACGAAGGTGGGGCTGCCCTGGTTGACTTGCGCGTGATTTGTGCCCTGCGAGTCCTCCAGGTTGTTCTCAAACGCCCAGTAGCCTACGATTTCCTGAGCTTGCACTTCCACCAAAGAAGCCGAGCACAACACCAAAACGCACCCCAGCACCTTCGCCATCACATCTCGACACTCACACTTCCTCATGCACCTAACTCCTATTTGCCTGGTTCAAGGCTCACTAGTAGCCCGAGTTCACTCCGTCCGTCATGCAGTAACTTAGTAAACCCACCTGAAGATAACAGGGTGGAATACCCTGTGTGCCTCGGCATGCGCAAAAATCCATGAAATCTCGTACGAAAGGGCCAATGCGGCCATGTTAGGGCTTCTTCAACTACCCGATCTACTGATGAGAATTGTCACGCAAATCCCCGAGAGGCCCGATGAACAATCATTCAATACCTTTCCCACAATTTACAGAAACTCTACTTCCATGCCGTAACTTGACAGAAATTTTGCATATACATTATAATACCACAAGCTAAACGTTAATGCAAGCTTTAATTTTTATTGCCGCCGTAAATTGACAGACATTTACATATACTTTATGATACCACAACCTAAACGTTAATGCAGGCTTTTTTCATAAGCTTAAAGCATATACTCGTCATAATTAATGCTATCCGGGCGTCGGGTACACGTTTCACGGCTCGTAGCTGCGGTATGCATAGCATTGCTACGGGTAGTGGCCCCCAGCAGCAATCTCTGGTTTGGGATCTGTCATTATCCTTAGTTTTCTCCGCTTTGAGGATGGTGTATCTATACGAACAGAACTATACAATGAAGGAGAATACTCAGATGACAACAAGAGCTCTTGTAAACCCGGCGTTTGCTCTGACAATCCTGGTCGCGCTGGCCGCATCCTCATCGGGCGTTGCTCTGGAGGCAGCTACGCCACCCGCTAACAAACCCGCGCAACCACAGGGCCGTGAGGCGACGCCGGCAGTGGTGAATCCGGCACTGCGTTCTCTGTTGCGTCAGACAATAAGCCTGGACGGCACCTGGGATTTTGCCATAGATCCTGACAAAAAGGGGGACGCAGAAAAATGGTTCAGCCCAAAAGTTGCTCTCCCCAATAAAATCGATATCCAGGTTCCGGGCTGCTGGGAAGCACAGGGTGTTGGCGGTCCGGGGACAAGTGTTTCTGTGACACCTGAGCAGGCTAATCGACCTCTGATCGGTTCCTATGTAGGTACGGCATGGTACAAAAAAACTGTTACCATTCCGGCCCAGTGGCAAGGCAAAGAAATCTGGCTCAAGTTCGGTGGTGTTCACTGCCAGGGGTGGTTCTGGGCAAACGGAACATATTTAAATCACGATAAATCCTACTGCGGGGCATACAAGTACCGTGTAACCGACCTTGTAGATTCCAACGGTGAGCTTGTTATTGCGGCCAAGGTTCGCAATGACCTGCCCAGCGGGAAGGGGCTTTTTGGCTGGATACAGCGTTTCGGCGGTCTTTATAGAAGCGTAGAGCTTGACGCTACGCCTTCGGTACTGGTTGATTATGCTTTTGTTGAAGGTGACCTGGACAAAAAAACCGCAGCGGTAAATGTTAAGGTCCGCTCGACTAAGTCAGGCAATGTTTCGGTTAAGGTACAGGTGAAAATATCAAAGCTTGACGGAACAGTTGCCGCTAAGGTTACAAAAACAGTTTCGGTCGATGGCAACAGTACAAAAGATGTTGTTTTAAATACATCTTTGAATCCGTTTTACTCGTGGTCGCCGGAGAATCCCAATTTATACCGTGCCGACATTAGCCTGAAAGTTAATGGCAGAGAGATCGACGGCTGGGTCGAACGGTTCGGGGTACGCAAGTGGGAAGTGCGAGGCAGCAATTTTTATTTGAACAATCGCAAGCATCTGGTTCGGGGTTTCGGCGATGACTATATTTACCCGTTGACTATCGTCTCTCCTGCTGACAAGAGCATACATGTCCAGCACCTGTCGCTTGCCAAGCAGTGCGGATTCAACTACGTCCGACATCATACTCATTGCGAACTTCCGGAATTTTTTGATGCAGCCGACGAGGTTGGTATTATGGTTCAGCCGGAGCTGCCCTACTACGGGTCGCGTCCTTCGGCTGGCGATGCGAGCTGGTTTAGACCCGAAGAGGATTTGCGGGAGATGGTCACTCACTACCGTCGTTATGTTTCGCTGTCGACCTATTGTACGGGTAACGAAGGGCATCTTGGCTCGCCTATCGACAAGGAAATTTATGCCCTTGCCAAAAAGCTCGATCCGAGTCGTTTGTTTCTGCACCAGGATGGCGGAACCAATTATTGTTATAGCGGCTCGCAACGCAACGATTTCGGTTATCGCGAATCGAATGTGACAGTAGCGAACTCTGACTTTGGCACAGGATCGAGATATATCTCGCCGCCAAGCGGAGGGGCAGCGGCGTGGCCCTGGTTTGCGCACGAGTATTTGTGCGTAGAGATCGATTCTGATCCGCGCCTTGCGTGGAAATATACAGGGGCGCAACTACCGCCTGTGCCGGCGGATTTTTACGATCCGGAGTTGGAAGCGGCTGGGCTGGATGTTGGCTGGCGTGACGCAATACTCGACAGCGGACTGTATCAACAGCGACTTTGGCAGAAGTTTGGGATTGAAAGTTCGCGTCTTGATCCTGACTGTGACGGATACCACTACTGGGTCATAGTGGATGTAGGTCTGTTTGGAGAACTGGGAGTGTTCGACCCGTTCTGGGGTGTAAAGAAGACCACGCCGGAGTATTTTTATAAGTTCAACAGTCCGACGACGATATTGGCAGCTTACGGCCAACGGCCAATCGGAGCCGATCAACGGATTCTGGCTCAGGGCGAGTCGCTCAATGTTGATTGGTGGATCAGCCATTTCGAAGAGACACCACTGAATAATGCAACATTAACATGGCGTTTAGAAACGGACTCTGGTGTGCTTGGCAGCGGGACCGTTACCGATATCAATGCCGCAGTTGGTGACATTAAACAGGTTGGGACAACATCGTTTACCATTCCGAGTATCCAGACGGCTGTCAAGGCCAATTTGATCGCCGTGATCGATGGCACATCTGTCGAGAACTCCTGGGAACTCTGGTTGTTCCCGCAATTTGTTCCTCAGGCTGGCAGCGGAGATGGATTAGCGGCGTCAGCAAATGTATATAACCTTATCGTACCGCGGTATCCCGGGCTGGCATTGCTGGGAACTCCGGATGCCGAGAATGCACAGGTGATCATTACTGACCGAATCGATGGGCCGATCATGGAAGCATTGCAAGCAGGTAAATCGGTTCTTGCGTTAAATCTAACTGGACCAGAGCCTGGTCTGCACCAGGAGTGGCCGAATGCGAGACAGAAGGGTACGGCTGTTGCGGATCACCCGGCATTCGGAGATTTCCCCCATGACGGCTATCTGAATTACCTGTTCTTCCGACTACTGAAGTGTACCGTTGCGTTGAACGATCCGACATATAGCGGTGTGGACAAATTGATGGTCAATCGTGGGGTATGGCCCCTAGGTTACTGCGGGCATGTATTCCAGGGTAATGCCGACCAGGGCAAGATTCTCGGGACCGGTCTTAATTTGCTTAATAATAATGTCGAAGCGGTTTACCTGCTGGATCAATTCATTAACTATGTCCGTTCGCCTTATTTCGATCCTAAGGGCAATCTTCCGGCAATGCAACTGGAAAAAATGATAGAAGCAGCGAAAAAGATGGAAAAACTTAATGGCTGGTCAAAAACAGTTAAACAGCATTACCATACGGGTTCTTATGACTCTTTCGCAGGTCCTTTGCCACTTGACATAGCTCGGTTTTCACATGGTCAAAGTGAGGTGGAA
>SDBV01002281.1_pt1 | contig 28676 bp, 25 predicted proteins | sample 2277081 | NCBI WGS metagenome assembly SDBV01 (sample SAMN10402039, study PRJNA504765) | marine sediment metagenome | isolation source: marine sediment core GS10_PC15, 223 cmbsf | place: Arctic Ocean: Southern Knipovich Ridge | collected 2010
CTCTCTGGTGGACAGGTAATTGAAGGATCGCCCTCTGAATTCGCTCGCTTTGTTCATTGCGCTCGACCAATAAATACGGATCTGATTGATCGGCGGGGGCAAGATTCTCTTCGATTGTCTTTTCACCTTGCCCTTTTTCCCGCTGTCGTATCCGAGTGAAGCAGACGTTTCGCAGAATTGTCGAGTACCAGGTGTAGAAGCTTGCTTTACGCTTGAAGCTGTGAATGCTTCTCCACGCTCGAACGAAGGCGTCTTGTGAGGCATCGAGTGCGTCGTCATAGCCGCCCAGCAGAAGTGACGCCGTCCCGACAGCCCGCCCCGTATATCTTCTAACAAGCGTACCGAATGCTTCGGTTTCACCTGCTTGACATCGAGTGACCAGGGCTTCTTCCGATTCTTCCATAAGGCCTCGGTAGTACGCTTGTTTCATCTCATTAGACTGCACGTGGCAGGTTCTTATTCATGGGGTAAAGCGATTTTTTTTCAAGTTTATTCCAGGGTGTCAAATGCAGCTTTTCCCCAGTGTCTTGTGGAGTGAGCCTGGAAGAGACCCATTCAGCAACTTTGGCAATGAGATGGGCCGAATGCTAAGTCACATGTCGCTGTCAGAAATGGCCTTGACTGCTTGCCACAGCTCCGCCGATATGCGGATCGTTCTGTGGAACATTGGCAGTCGGTCGTCTTCGCTACCGTTGCGTTTACAAACTCTCGTGCTCGTTTTGGCACCTCCCAAATCCAAAAAATCACACCGTAAATTTCCTGTCAATATATGGGGGAAGGACGGTAGGCCTTTGTGGAATTGAACAAGTGATCTGAGGGATTATTTGGGGGGTCAGTGGGGGGGTACAGTCACAAAATAAGAATTATCCAACTACCTGTCCTGAAAGGGTTTAGTGAAATTTAGTATCAGTTTCCTAAACCGAAGGTCAGAGGTTCGATTCCTCTCGGGCGTAGTTGATGTAATGTTTTGCCTAAGCGGGGCTTAGTTCATTTCGACGCGTAGAGACGGCCTTTTGTGAATCTCGGAATTCTCGTCAGTTCGTCTCAGGACGTCTCATGGCGTCTCAGGGCGCCCGCCTTGTCGGGGTCAGTATATGGGTCAGTCGTGTGCAGCCGGTGGGTCAGTCGATGGCAAGTTCACCGGAATTTTTGCGAATGCCACCACTGCCGCAAGTGGATGACGACGTAGGAGAAGGTGCATAGATCGCTCCAATTTTTACTTGACAAGAAGTCCTGAATACTGCAAAATTGGGAAAAATATTAAATCGGTTTCGTGGGCTTTGGGAAAAGAATAGGAATATTTGCAGCATATACTTGGAGGATAGTCTTATCGTAATACGTAGGGGCATTTTTACATACGGCAGCACTGCTAGAGGGGCACTGCTGGGGAATAAACCATGCTCCATAACACGCCGGCCTTCGTTGTCTTGGACGTGGGGGGCTGTTTTTTGATGATCTAGGATCCAGAATTGTTGATACGCCTCCTGGGAGATAACTGTGGCTAGAAAGAAGCGAAGTCGAGTGGCGGTCAAACCTTTGTTTGAGGGGCTGGAAGCAAGGCTGCTGCTTAGTGCGGAGATTCACGGGGCCGTCTGGAACGATGCTAATGCCAATGGTTCCTGGGACACAGATGAGTTGGGCCTGGCCGGTGTGACCGTATTTCTTGATGACGATAATAACGGCCTGCTGGATACTGGCGAGACAAGCGTCATTACAGACACCAATGGCGACTATTCTTTCATAGGCCTGTCCAAAGGCGATTACATCGTCGCCCAGGTTTTACAGCTTGGCTGGCAGCAGACTTTCCCGACACCCGCCCCGGCCAGCCACGCTGTTAGTCTCAAACCCAACAAAATCATTACCGGGATTGATTTCGGCGACTATTCCCCATTGTATGGCTTATTACTCAAACTGACCGATTTTATGCCGCAAGGAGTTTTTCCAAGCGGCGAATAACGGGTTTTTCATGGCTGCATTTGACAACATCCTGCACCGCCTCCCGCCAGGCCAACTGACGCATCCGGGTCTTGAGTTGGCTCATCGTCGGCAGCTGCAGCACGTTTTTGTTTTTCTGTTGGCCTTGTGCACGCTGGTCCTTAATGGCCAGGTGGGTCAGGCAGGCATAGGCGGCATCCACCAGGTGCAGGTGTCTGACCACACTCTGGTACCGCAGCACGCGGTAATCGCCCAGGCCCAATTGCTGCTTCTCATCCTTGATCAGCATCTCAATGGCCCATCGCTTCAGGTAGTCGGTCACGATGGTTTTGCTCGAAGCCCTCAGGTCGTCCGTAACCAGAGCAATGTTCTTTCTCTCGCCCCGCCGACGCGAAAAGACCGCCTTTACCACACCAAGTTTGCTCAGTTGGCCAACACGCTCGGCCAGGCGATACGTCCGTTTCATCCGCAAACCTCGGATCGCGGACCATCGCCCGTTACGCCGCAGGACATTCCGGCCGTAGGCACCGAGTTTGTGCTTCCGGCCGTTGACGAAGAAGTTGCGATTGGCCTTGCCCACGCCCACAAAATGGAACCCGCGGGCCCGGCAGGCATCCGCGACGAGAGGGCAGAGATAGTACGAGTCGAACAGGACCGTCGGCGTGATGTCCTTCGGCAAGACAACGTTCCTGATCGCCTCAGCGGCCAGTTCCGTCAGCTTGCAGAATGGCCGCTTCAATCGCAAGGCGGCGTCCTTTTTGAGGTACAGCCACGAACCCCATGGGATCGTCACGCCGCGATACCACAGGCAGACCTTCAGAATAGTATGGCCGGCGCCGTACTTACCAGTGGCGTGATGAAACAACTTGCCTACACCGGCCATCTTCTTTGCACGTTTGAGGGTCTGTGTGTCGTCGATGATCAAGTAGCATTTGCCGCCGTTTTTGCGGTGCAGCCGCCGGAGGGTATCCGAGGCGATTTGTTGAATGACAGACGATTCGTTCCAGTCACTTCGCCAGAGGAATTCGCCGTGGTTGGTTCGGTGGGTGGAGCCTCGCAGCAGTTTGGCAAGGCGTTCAATGGTGCTGCAATGTCCTACGGTGATGGCCATCACCAACCCGCAGAAGTGCTTATATGCCGGCCCGGCAAAATGCGTTTTGAGCGGGCGGAAAAAAGTGTGGAGTTTTTGCGGGATTTTGTCGCTTGTAACCATGCGGCGATTCCTTCGATAAGTTGTTGTTGGTACAATCCTTATCGTCAGAATTCGCCGCTTTTCTTTTGTGCTACTTACCATCGCGGAATCCCAAATCGGTCAGTTTGAGTATTTAGATGACAACGACAACGACATCTTTGACGCCGGTGAACAATCTGCTATGACCAATGCTGCCGGCGACTATGCCTTTACGGATTTGATACCGACCAGCTACACTGTGGCTGAGGTGGCCCAATCCGGATGGCAGCAGACTTTCCCAGCCGGCAACGGTACTCACAGCCTTGGCTTGGCATCCGGACAAATCCTAAGCGGCATCGACTTCGGTAATGTTCAATCGGCCCAAATTCACGGCACCAAATGGAACGACGTGAACGCCAACGGTATGTGGGATGAATCGGAATCGGCATTAGAGGGCTGGACTATCTTCCTTGATGAAGATAACGACGGTGTCCTTGATGCTGGCGAGTTGTCCACTACCACGGATAGCACTGGCTATTATGAGTTTACAGCTCTGATCCCCGGCACCTACACCGTCGTTGAAGTGATGCAGGCCGGTTGGGAGCGAACGTACCCCGGCGTTGATGGGGTCGGTGATGTCTTGCAGACATTTGGAAATCAAGATCCGGACGCCGATTATTCTCTCTACTTTGGTGAGTCCCTGGCATTGCTCGGTGATGATGTACTGGTAGGCGCTCCCCCTTATAATGTACATTTGTTTGATGGGGTGACCGGCCAACTGTTGCAGACCTTTTCCGAGCCCGAGAGCGCTGAGTCTGATGGCGACTTTGGTTCCTCCATGGCTGCTTTAGGCGATAAGGTATTGATCGGAGCACCATCTCCTTTTCTTTATACGGATTCCACCGGTGTGGTATATCTGTTTGATGCATCAACGGCTGAGCTTATTCGGACCTTTGAGAACCCAACACCAGACGCAGGCGACGGCTTCGGTGCAGTTGTAATTGCTGTGGGTGATAATGTTCTAATCACCGCTCCTGGTGACGACACCTTCGCCACTGGTGGCGGGATAGCCTACTTGTTCAATGGCACCACGGGGCAGTTGCTCCAGACATTCCAGGCCCCTGCACCAGAAATTTACCAAGCTTTTGGCGCAGCGGCTGCTGTATTGGGCAACAATGTACTCATCAGTAGCCCTGGTAGTCAAGGACGGACGATAGTCAGTGATGCTGTTTACCTGTTCGACACTACTACAGGTGATTTGCTGCAAACCTATCTGAATCCAGTTTCTTACGGTCCTGGATTTGGTGCCCCAGTGGTTGTAGCCGGCAACGACGTGCTGGTTGGTACTGCCGGATACAACTCCGCACAGGAAGTATACTTGTTCGACGGGGTGACTGGCCAACTGCGTCAAACGTTCCGGCCCCCGGCATTCGTTGCTTGGTCTAATCAATCTGTGACTGTTGTGGGCGACAGAATCCTCATCAACGTATACTATCCAAACCAAGGTTATGAGTTTGGTTCGCCCTTAATCTACGTCTTCGACCGGACGAGCGGGGACCTTGTACAGACCCTCTATGGCTTGCAAGGTAGTCTTTACACACAGTTCGGACATGCAATACTACCAATCGGTTCAAACGTCTTGATCGGTGCACCGGGATCATGGGAGCACCCTGGCTATCAGGCTGTCTATTTGTTTGAACCTGGCTCCGGACCAGTGGAACAAACAGTTTTTGTTGGCGCAGGTGAGATTGTTGATCATGTCGATTTCGGCAATCGACTTTTTCTCGGTGACGCCAACCGCGATGGTGTGGTTTCTGCGGACGATTACGGTTCCGTGCAGCTAAACTTCGGCGACACCGCCTCAACCGGTCTGCCCGGCGACGCCAACGGTGACGGTGTGGTTTCCGCGGATGATTACGGTTCCGTGCAGTTGAATTTCGGCAACATCGTCGAGGTCGACCTCCCCGGCGACGCCAACGGTGACGGTGTTGTCTCTGCGGATGACTACGGTTCTGTACAGTCCCACTTCGGTGATACCGGTGAGGCCGGTATTCCTGGTGATGCCAATCACGACGGTGTAGTTTCCGCGGATGATTATGGTTCCGTACAGGCTAACTTCGGCAACATGGCGGGGATGGGTGGTATGGCAGGCGTTTTCGAGACAACCGGCCTGGCTGAATTGAACAACGCGGATGTGAACTGGAGTTCCGTACCGAACCATGTCGCCAAAGGCACATGGTTCTATACCCCGGTGACGGTGAAGAATCGCGGCAATGTAGCTATCACATCGCCCCCGCCGGGTTACTTCACAACCACGCTGTACTACTTGACCGACGACGACTTCGTCACCGCGGCTGAGGGCATCCCCCTTCGCGACGGCGAGTATGTGGTACCTCGCCCCAGGCCGGAGGTACACCGTTTACGTATTTCATTTGTTGCATCTGGGAATAACTCCATTGGAGTTGGTGGAGTTCATTTCTTGGAGTTTACCAACATACCGTTCCACTGGGTGGACGGTATAAATCACCCCACCATCATCAATACGTTTTTGTCCCCCAGTTGATTTATGAATTCGTTCATTTCCCCTCTCGAAGACCAAATCGGAAATCTTCTCAAGATTCATGAGTCCTTATAAATCAACCTGGACGGAATTTTCGGGAGGGACAGGGCGAAAGCGTGTAGAATGTAACGAATACGACAGACAGCTGTTGTGCGTACAATAATCCCGATGGAGTCAAAAGATGGTCACCCCGAGGAGTGGGAACGGCAGCCCCCTAGATCACCTGCCGGAAGAACTGACTGCACAATTGGGGCAGGATACGCCGTTGGAGGACGTGGTAGCCGCCTCGCCGTACGACCTCGATGCCGACGGGATGTACACGGAGGGCTACCTGGTCCTCACCGCCGACCGCCTCGGTAACCTCCATCGCAGCAACGGTCATTGGGAAATCCACTGGCTGGGCGTCGGGGAGATCGGCGAGGCCCGGGTGGTCGATGGTCTGGGGATGAAGCTGCTGCGTCTGACACGGGACGGTGAGCAGCTGGCGGAGTTTCGTTTCACGCTTCGGCACGCCAAGTCGGCCGCCCGGATGCACCGGCACCTGGAGCGGACGCTCAGCGACGACAACCAGGCCGGCGATGTCTACGAGCCAACCCGCCCTGACGAGAAGAAGCTCCGCTGCGACAAGTGTGACCGGGTGATCCCGGCCTGGGCGGATACGTGCCCGGCCTGCATGAACCGGAGGAAGATTCTCAACCGCCTCCTTGATTTCGGCAGGCCTTACATCGGCCGGGCGACTGCGGCGCTAGTGGTGGCGGTGGCGATGACGGGCATGGCGGTGGCGCAGCCGTGGCTGATCAAGCCGCTAATCAACCATGGCTTCGGGGCCGCCGAGGGCGTTGACCCAAACTACGGCGTGATCCTGTTGTTCGTCGGGATCATAGCCGGGCTGATGGTGCTCCGGATGTTCGGGCAGATTCTTCAGCTTCGCCTGTCACTGGGGCTGGGCACACTGGTCTCCCGCAGCATTCGCAGCAGACTGTACACCCACATCCACAAGCTGTCGCTGAGCTTTTTTGCCACGCGGCAGACCGGCGCGTTGGTCAGCCGCATTACGCAGGACACCGAGCGCCTGTGGCGGTTCGTGTCCTCGACGGTCATCGAGATCGTCCTGGCGTTTCTGACGCTGATCGCGGTGGGCATCTGCCTGTTCATAATGAACTGGCGGCTGGCGTCGTTTACGCTGCTGCCGATACCGCTGATGCTGTTCCTGATGATCTTCTTCCACAAGCGTCTTCGGCGGTCGTTTCGTCAGATGTGGTTCCGCTGGGAACAGATGACGGCCGTCGTGGCCGACGCGCTGCCCGGCGTTCGTGTGATCAAGGCCTTCAGCCAGGAACGGCGCGAGGTGGACCGCTTTGAGGACCGCAGCACGGCGTTGTTCAACGACGAGCGCCGGTACATCGCGGGCGTCCGGTCGGTCTTCGCGCCGCTGATGCTGTTCTGCAGCGGGCTCGGCAGCATCATCGTATGGCTGCTGGGCGGCTGGTGGCTGTGCCAGGGACAGACAGATTTTGGCACACTCATGGCCTTCCAAGCCTTCCTGACTATGTTCCTGGGTCCGATCCGCGAGATCGCCCACATGGACGAGATGTTCAACCGCGCCGCCACCAGCGCGCACCGAATCTTCGAGATCCTGGACACCTCGCCAGCGATCTTCTCCCGCACGAGCGCAACCCGGGCCGACGCCATCCGGGGGCGAATCGAGCTTCAGAACGTCAGCTTCAGCTACGACGGCATTCGCAACGTGCTCCACCACGTCACCGCGACTATCGAGCGCGGCCAGATGGTCGGACTGGCCGGGCCGTCCGGTGGGGGCAAGACCACACTGGTGAACCTGATCTGCCGGTTCTACGACGTACTGGAAGGGCGGATTCTCATCGACGGGGTGGACGTCCGCGATTACGACGTGGCCGCCCTGCGTCGAAAGATCGGGGTGGTGCTCCAGGAGCCCTTCCTCTTCCACGGTACGGTGGCCGAGAACATCGCCTACGGCAAGCCCGAAGCCACGATGAACGAGATCATCACCGCCGCCCGGGCCGCCAACGCCAACGACTTCATCCTCGACTTCCCCGACAGCTACGACACGATCGTCGGGGAGCGCGGCCAGTCCCTCTCCGGAGGGGAACGCCAGCGAATCAGCATAGCCCGGGCAATCCTCAACGATCCCGCCGTGTTGATCCTCGACGAGGCCACCAGCTCCGTCGACACGGAGACCGAAAAGCTCATCCAGGAGGCGCTCGAACGCCTGACCGCCAACCGCACGACGGTCGCTATCGCTCACCGGCTCTCCACGCTACGCAAGTCCGACCGGCTCATCGTTCTGGACAAGGGCACCATCGTGGAGGAAGGCACTCACCAGGAACTGGAGAACAGGGAAGGCGGCCTGTACGCACGCCTGCTGTCAATGCAGCAGGAAGCACAAGCGACCATCGGCCTGGCCGCCGGAACCGAGCCCCCCGGAGCAGAGGAATAGGATTAACCACAATGGACGCGAAACGAAACGACAATCTGGTATCAGAGGCATCGGGCTCCCCCATGGACGCGCGTGTCACCCGCGTCGAACGGAACGCCTCCGGACAACTCGTGGTGCACCTGGCCGGCGGGGAAACGCCCGTGACGGACGTCAAGCTCACCCGATACTTCCCCTGGTCCATGCCCGACGCCTACGTCTCCGTCCGCACCCACCAAGGCCGAGAAGTCGCCGTACTCACCGACCTAGACGAACTCGACCCCGACAGCCGAGAAACCCTCGAATCCGAACTCCACGATAAGGTCTTCAATCCAAAACTCCTTCGCATCCTCGAATACAGGAACGAGTTCGGGATCAGCTACATCAAGGCCGAAACCGACCGGGGGCAAGTGACCTTCCAGTTTCGTGGGCGGCACGACATCCGGATGCTCTCGCCGACGCGGGCGCTGATCCGCGACGTCGATGGCAACATCTACGAGCTGCCGGACTTCAACCGCCTTGACCCGACCGGCCGGCGCTACCTTCAGCGATACTTCTGACCTCGGGCCGCTTCATACCGGGCCACGTGACCCCACGTTCCGTCCCAAACCACAACGCGTTTCCCTGGTCCGCACCGCAACACCAATCTCGATGTCCCAAATGGACGTATGGTTCGTTACGTATTTCATTTGTTGCATCCGGGAATAACTCCATTGGAGTTGGTGGAGTTCATTTCTTGGAGTTTACCAACATACCGTCCCACTGGAGGGACGGTATAAATCACCCCACCATCATCAATACGTTTGTGTCCCCTATTTAATTTATGAATTCGTTCATTTCTCCTCGCGAAAATCAAAGCCGAACTCTCCTCAAGATTCATAAATCCTTATAAATCGACGAGGACGGAATATTCGGGAGGGACACTTATAATGTACTACGTCTTCTGGATCTACGGATAATCTTTGTACCCGTTACCTTCCGGGTTCCTCTGGAAGTCGTCAACTCTCCTGTAAGCTTCGAGTCCTCCAGTTTTCCTTCAAAGCTCATTTCAAATTTCCGCTCACCAAATTCCAGAACGAGCTTAAAACTCACTTTGTTGTTTTCGAGATTGATCTTCTTGATGGGAATGGCCCCATACATTCCGCTCATGTCCCGGTTGACTTTCAGTCTCTGTTTACGGCTGCCCCGCTCGGATGTGACTTCAAGATTCCAGTTGCCAATAAGGGAAGCACCAATCAGCTTTCCCTCAGCCGTAATCTCTCCCCTCTCAGACTTGAAGACACCGGAAAGCGTATCCCCCCGGACGGTTCCTTCAAATGTGGATTCCCACTGACGATCCTGAATCTTGCTTTTTCTCTTGAAGGTCAGTTTACGCCGCTCGTACTTAACATCCGTAATCTCATGTTCACCCCGTTGGCTCTTCCATTGGGCTGTGAGCTTACCTTCTTTGTCAGCATTAACGACAAGCGTTGATGTGAATTGCCGGTCGCCCATTTTTAGCTTCATTTCCCAGTTTCCGACAGCCCTGGAAATCCTTGTACTGCGCTTTCCTTCAAGCTTTAACTCACCTCGGTCGCTCGACAGTATTCCGGAGAGTTTTCCATCCTTGACTGTTCCCGTGAACTTCGATGTGATGGATTGACCTTCCCGATTGCGACGGACCCGTACAAAACTGAGTTTACCTTTTTCATACTTAACGTCTTTCAGTTCGCTAAGCCCCCAAAAACTTATCCAATGACCGATTTGCTTGCCCTCCTTGTCTCTGGAAAACGACAGAATCGATTCCCACTGTCTTCCATTGTAATCGACCTTGACTTGCCAATCGCCGTACAATCCCACTCTGCGAGACCGAGGCGATCGGGTCGGGGCCTCCTCAGCCAAAACCTGGGCTGAGAGCATTAATAAAACCGAAAGGGAAATAAACCAGACTACCTTGTGAGATGTCATATGCTTCATAATGTATTTCTCCAAATAATGTAACAGAATGATATTTCAACTAATCTCGACGCGGAGCATTAGTTGGTCAGACACTTGTCTGAGTCTATGGATTTTACTGAAAATATAGACACAAAACCACAACCTTTTATTGCAGTATTCCAATATTCATCCCAAAAATCTCAAACCGCGTTTTAAGTGCTGAAAATAGCGATTCGCGAGAATTTTGGGGTGGCTTATAATTATCCTGTTAAAGGCTCTTCATCAAATTGGCCTACCTCACGTCGATAATCTTCAGGGAAGTCCATATCTGAAAGTACGGAAGAATTCGAAACCTCTAGGTCAAGGACATCGTTTGCGTAGGTATGAAGAAGTCCACGAAGTCCCACTTTGTCGAAGTTCGTCATGATCTCGTTCCGATACTTTACTGAGAACAGGAGTGGATGTCCACGTCTTCCATGGTAATATGGCACTACAATCCCTCTGTCAGTTTTGACGAATGATTGAACCATTTCGTCAACGATTTCGGAGCTTATTGCCGGCTGGTCCCCAAGAGCCACCATAACTGCACTACATTCCTGAGGCAAGGTCTGTATTCCACACCGGACTGAAGAGAGCATTCCAGATCTGTAATTAGGATTCGTGACGATTGTAATTGACTGCTTGGGCAATTTTCGAGCCACGGACTTACCTTGATGACCGACAACCACAAGCACATGGTCAACAGTACTACAAAGAAGTTCAGCCACGATATGCGCGATCACTGTTCTACCTGCGAAAGGTAAAAGCAGTTTCTGGACACCCATTCGACGAGACATCCCAGCAGCAAGAACAATGGCGCAAATCATCGCAACACCTTATCGCCGGGGGCAGTGTAATCTCGACCCATGCGTCTTACTGCAATTAATTGGGCAGCGATACTTGTCGCGATTTCCGGTACTGTAAGAGCGCCAATGTCTAAACCGATAGGAGTAAAGACGCGATTGAACTGTTGTTCTGTGGCAAGGTTGGATTCGATGAAATACTCGCGGATAAGAGCTACCTTACGCTTACTGCCTATCATGCCGATATAAGCAGCCTTGCTATGGATGCAGGCCGCCAGAGTCGGAGCATCCTGGTTGTGGCCGCGAGTGACGATTACGATGAAGGTATTCCGGTCAATCTCAAGACTGTCAAGTTCCTCTGGAACATTTGCGCAGCAGGTTGTTACAGATTCCGGGAATAGAGCAGGATCTGTGAACTCGGGGCGGTCATCTATCACCGTTACGTCAAAACCAAGCTGAATCGCTTGCATTGTCAGGGCTTGGCCAATGTGTCCGCCGCCTGCTATCAGAAGGAGCGGTCTTGGGATTATCGGTTCTACCAGAACTTCTAAAGAGGTTTGACTTTTTTGTGCGTTCTTTGAGAAAAGGTTTGCTTTCTCACAGGCAAGGCATGAGAGAATAGCTTTTTGCCCTGGAAAGCCCGCTTCTGGAGGAATAGTCTCTTGTGATAACCACTCGATGGTTACTTCTATTTGGCCGGTGGAACAAACTTTAGTAAGAAGGATGCCCCGGCGTCGCTGTTTAAGGGCATTTGTCGCCTCAGCGTAAGGTTTTATGTTTTTGGCAATTGTCGGGTCAATAAGGATGCGCATAGTTCCACCACATATAGGAGATTCGGATTTTGCGCAGTCACCTTCGAAAGACATATCGAAAACAACAGGGTGTTTTGAATTACATACTTGGATGGCGAGCTGCTGTGTCTGTGCCTCTACCTGTCCGCCGCCGATTGTGCCCCAGATTTTACCGGCGGCATCAATAATAGCCTTTGTGCCAACTTTTTGAGGCGTAGAGCCATCAGCCTTGAGAACCGTAGCCAGGGCGAAAGAATGACCTGCATCAATAAATTCCAGGATTCGTTTATTAATTTCCATGGCAATTACTGTATTTTTTTTGTTTGTCTTGCCATCCAACTCATTTCACGATATTGAACGAAAACTCTACATACATATCAAGTTGTTTTTTCTATGGTATCCATGCCGATTTGGCTCGACAAATTCAAGGAATTGAAAAAGCCGTCCAGTACGAACGGCCAAACCTTATCTATTTCCATTTTTTTTATATTAAAAATTGACCACTTGACAATATTGCTTTATAGTTATTTCAGTAGATTGCGGGCACCGATCCTTGTCATGTTTTTCGGATTCACAATTTGTGGAGAAAGGCCATGGAGATAACAGTACGCTTTACGGTCAATGGCAAAAAGAAAACTGTTACGACCGATACCGCCCGCCCACTTCTTGATGTCTTAAGAGAAGATTTACATCTGACCGGCGCTAAGTACGGTTGTGGAGAAGGCCGCTGTGGTGCGTGTACGGTTCTGATGGATGGCAAAAAGATCCTCTCTTGTGTCACTGCTGTAGCTGAGGCTGACAAGAAGACTATCACTACGATCGAAGGATTAGCCAAAGGCAACTCTCTTCATCCTGTTCAGCAAGCATTCCTTGCAGAAGGGGCTATGCAGTGTGGGTATTGTACGAGCGGCATGATTATGGCAGCGGTAGCGTTTCTTGAAAAAAATCCTAACCCTACAGATGAAGGGATTGCCACAGGGATGAATGTCAACTTGTGTCGGTGCAACGGATATCCCAAAATCCTGAAAGCCGTTCGTCTCGCCGCAGAAAAAATGCAGAGGTAAAACTCATGACCAAAGATATTTTAGCTCAAAAGATCGAACCGCAACTGCCTGCGCCATTCGATGATCTGAAATATGAAGTCAAGTTTACCCGACGTTCCTTTATACAATTGCTCGGTGCGGGCCTGCTAATCACGGTGACTAAGAGTGTCTCTTTCGGGCTGCTGGGTAGTAGTGCCCGAGGTAAACAATCTGTAGCGGCACGACTCCACCTCAATGAGAATGGCATAATTACAGTTATGACCGGTAAGGTCGAAGAAGGCCAGGGCCCACGAACACAACTAACACAAGCAGCAGCAGAAGAATTGCATGTTGTCGTTGACCAGATTCGCCTGGTGATGGCTGATACAGATCTCGTCCCTGATGATGGTATAACTGCGGGCAGCCGGACGACTCCATCAACTGTCCCGGCCGTACGCCGAGGTGCCGCCACTGCCCGCGAGCTCCTGAAGCGTCTTGCCGCCGAGCAATGGAAGGTTGACCTTAGTGCTGTAAACGTACATAACGGTACTATTACACACAAGAAAACGAAGCAGACTATCAGTTATTCGGATCTGGCCAAATCCGGGAGTGTTGCGAAGGCTTTCAAACAAAATATATCTTCCGACATTAATCTTTTGCCGGTAAGTCAATGGAAAGTGCTTGGCACACCCGTTCCCAGACCTAATAGTCGGGACCTGGTCACTGGAGGACACCGTTATCCATCGGATATAGTGCGTCCCAATATGCTCTATGGAAAAATCCTGCGCCCTCCATCTTATGGGGCCAGGCTTGAATCAATCGATCTTTCCAAAGCTCGGGCCATGAGGGATGTGGTAGTCGTTCGTGATGGTCAGTTTGTGGGATGCGCTGCACCATCATCGCTTCGCGCCGCCCAAGCGCTGGAAGCTGTTTCCGGAACTGCATCCTGGAAAACAGTTTCTCATCCATCGGGCAAGGAGCTTTTTCCCCATCTTAAGAAAAACGCCCGGCCGGGCAGAAGATCACGTGCTAGAACCAGTGGCTCCATTGAAAAAGGTCTTGCAGATGCCAGCAAAGTCCTCAGCGAAACCTACGAAGTGGCTTACATTCAGCACACTCCAATGGAACCAAGGGCGGCAGTAGCAGAATGGAAAGACGGCAAGTTAACTGTGTGGACGGGTGTCGATGGTCCTCAACGAGTACAAGGGAACTTGGCTCGCACTTTTGGAATTCCGTCAAAGCAGATCCGAGTTATTGTCCCGGATATGGGCGGTGGATTCGGGGGGAAACATACTGGTGAAGCAGCAGAAGAAGCGGCTCGAATGGCCAAGACAATTCAACGTCCGGTGGCTGTACACTGGACACGAGCCGAGGAGTTCACCTGGGCTTATTTTCGGCCGGCAGCGGTCATAGAATGCCAGGGTGCCCTGGATGCAAACGGCTCGCTTATTGCCTGGGACTTTACTAACATCAACGCCGGCGGTTCCGCCATTAAACCACCCTACAGAATAGCTAACATCAGAACCCAATCCTTGAGTTCAGATTCTCCTTTACGCCAGGGCTCATACCGGTGCCTGGCTGCAACAGCCAACAACTTTGCCAGAGAGTCCTTTATGGATGAACTTGCCTGGGCAGCAGGGGTTGATCCCCTTGCCTTTAGACTTGCTCATTTGGAAAATTCACGCATACGAACCGTCTTGGAGATTGCCGCTAAGCACTTTGATTGGCCCAGACGCAGAAAAAAAATCACTGCTGATATCGGCGTAGGGATGGCCTGCGGAACGGAAAAAAATTCCTATGTGGCTGCATGTGTGGAAGTAGGTATTGATCGCAAACGAGGCGAGATAAAAGTGCATCAAGTTTGTGAAGCCTTTGAATGCGGCCCCATTCAGAATCCGGCCAACTTACTCTCTCAGGTACAGGGATGTATCATTATGGGTCTGGGCGGTGCACTGAGCGAAGAAATAGAATTCGCAGATGGCAAGATATTAAACGCCAGTTTCGCCGGGTATCGAGTACCACGGTTCAAGGACGTTCCCAAAATCGATGTCCATCTGATCAACAAAACTGACATTCCTTCCGCCGGGGGAGGTGAAACACCCATTATTGCAGTTGCCCCAGCTATTGCCAATGCTGTCTTTGCTGCTACGGGCATCCGCATCCGTTCCATGCCGATTCGCAGCGGTCTGCTCAAGCAACCCTGATGTGTCATTAAGATATGGAATGATACCGCCCTGTTGGTTATTGGAGAGATCGGCGAACCATGGCGGTTCGGTCGAGCTGGGCAAGTAACTGTTTATGCTGGGCTAACGCCTCGGAAAATAGGGGGAAAATAGGGGACAGCCACCTATTTCCCTTAACAATATTCAGTTCATTAATGTGTGCAATGCACTCTTTCCAGTAACCCATCCCTTGAATCCTCAGCTAATTTCCAGGAAGATAGCCAACACGAGAAATTTTCCGAGTACCTTTTTTCCATTTTTCATATGATTCAAGTTCGGTGGGATCAACGCTTCCACTATGAAAAAATTGAAGTTTCCAATCGTCCCAATTGGGTCGGGTTAATGGAAAATGCTTTCGGCCAGTGCTAGTCTGCCCTCCATGCTTATCCAGGTACGCTGTGCCATCGCTACTTGTATGCGATTCGTCACGTTTCAGAGGAAACGTGGCGCCACTGTAAAAGGGATACGCACCGAAGTATAATGATGGTATTACCTCCTCTGTGGGCTTATCTTTAAAGATATTGTTGTAGTAGCAAACATGAGTCGCATCAGAATCAACCGCAAGCACCTTGAGGATTTTATAGTCACCATCGGCTGAAATAAACCAATAGTATTCACCTGGTTGCGGTTTCTTACCTTCCCCAGAGGTTGAGGAAGAATCAGAACATCCTACTATTACCATACAAAACCCCAGAAATAATGATCCAAAGGCAGTTTTAACCATTTTGAACTCCTTTGCACATAGTACTACAGTAGCGCTTTGAATTTTACCGATAATATCCCTATCGGAACAGGGTGTTCCGGATGGGAGAATCGGATATGAGCACGAATGTATTGGAAGTTCAGAAATGGGCCCGGCAGTTTGATTCGTTGTGTGAACGGATCGGTAGATATTTTGGCAGGCGGGATTTGCGTCGGCGTGCGGAGGGGTATTTGCGGGGCCTGCTTGGGCGGATGAATCGCAAAAACGGCTGGCAGTTGGCCGAGTTCGTGGGCGATGCCACACCGCACGGGATTCAGCGGCTGTTGGATCGAGCCAGATGGGACGCCGAAGCGGTGCGGGACGAGTTGCTTTGCTACGCGAGAGAGCATCTTCTGGCCGAAGGCGAAGCCGGAACATTGATCGTAGACGAGACGGGTTTTTTGAAGAAAGGCGACAAGTCGGCTGGAGTGCAGCGACAATATTCCGGAACGGCGGGTCGGATTGAGAATTCCCAGATCGCCGTTTTCCTTGCCTTGCTTGGTTCGAGAGGCCGGACGCTGATCGATCGGGAATTATATCTTCCAAAGAGTTGGTGCGAAGATTCCTCGCGTCGGTCGGAGGCATCAATACCAGAAGATGTGCGTTTTGCCACCAAGCCGCAGTTGGCGATACAGATGTTGCGGCGAGCTTTTGAATCCGGCCTGAAACCGCGTTGGGTTCTGGCTGACGAAATCTACGGCTCAGGCAGTAGATTCAGGCGTTTTTTGGAGTCACAGGGCCAACCGTATGTGCTGGCGGTGAGTTGTCAGCAACGGCTGTGGGTAGAGTATCGGCAGAAGCGGGTGGATGCGATTGCCAAGGAAATTCCCTCGGAGGCGTGGTTCCGTATGAGCGTGGGCGAAGGTTCCAAGGGACCACGCGTGTACGACTGGACGGCGGGGCGTTTGGGAGCACCGACCGATTCGGGGCTGGTGAAGTGGTTGCTCGTGCGGCGAAGCGTGGAAGCCCCGGCAGATCGAGCCTACTACTTGTGTACAGCCCCAGCCGATGCTGCCGGCCAAGACCTCGCCATTGCCGCCGGACAACGTTGGGCCATCGAGTGTTGCTTTGAAGCGACCAAACAAGAGACAGGACTGGATGAATACGAGGTGCGTTCCTGGGGTGGGTGGTATCGGCATGTTACGCTATCGATGCTGGCGATGGCTTTCCTGACGGCCGTGCGAGCAGAGGCCAACGAACCTGCGAAAAAAAACTCGCTGATCTGGTGCCGCTGACAGAACCTGAAGTACGCCAACTGCTGTTGGGGATTATCTGGCCTCGGCTGAGCGACATCGAAAAGTCTCTGACGTAGTCATTCTGGCGACGCCACCATCAAGCCATCGCCCGCCGCTGCCATTACAAAGCTCGAGCATCAACCAAAGCGCTACTGTAGTATTAGAGCCTATCCGGATAACCCCTCGTCGGCCCGAGACCGAGCGAGGCGGTTGTGGGCAAGGAGGGCGAAGCAGACAACCTCTTTGGATTGTCGATGCAGCCCGACGCCGCCGGCGACCGCCGCAGCCGGTCGAAGCCAGAGGGTTATTCGGATAGGCTCTTAACCAGCAGACGTTTATCGACACCTATTCCAAGGTGGGCTTCGCCAAGCTGTATGATCGCAAGAACGCCCTGGTGGCCGCTGATCTTCTGAATGACCGCGTTGTGCCGTTCTTCGAGGCCCATGAGATTCCTCTGCTGCGGGTCCTGACGGATCGTGGAACGGAATACTGTGGTAATCGGGAGCACCACGAGTACCAGCTTTACCTGGCCGTGGAGAATATCGATCATTCCAAGACGAGAGTCAGGAGCCCGCAGAGCAACGGTATCTGCGAACGGTTCCACAAGACGGTGCTGCAGGAGTTTTATCAGATCGCTTTCAGAAAGAAGATTTACAATACGCTTGACGGACTGCAGGAAGATCTGGATAAGTGGATGTCCGACTACAACGAGCAACGTACACACAGCGGCAAGTACTGCTTCGGAAAGACGCCGATGCAAACGTTCTTGGATTCGATTCCGCTGGCCAAGGAAAAGATGCTGGACCTGCCTACCGGTCAGGCAGGTCAGACCGTACAGACAGGTGAACAAGTAGCGTAACTGTCAGGTCAAGCACTGGCTACTACACATGAATGAGCAATCGTTTGAGAATCTTCGGATGCCCTCGCAAATGCGTTCGTCGCATTGCCCCCGTCTCATAGCAATGCGCAAACGGCCGTTCCATAAGCTCCCCGCGCTTTCGCAAAAGCGCCTTGCCGCGCTCGCCACGAATCCGCCGACGATTGGCATACACCTCTTCTCGCTCGGCGTCCTTATCTTTCCAGTTTCGGCGGCCTTTACGCAGCGGCTCCGAAACGTAACTGCGAATCTCCATCTCCTCCAAGTCCCGCATCGTGTCGTTGCTGTGATAGCCCTTGTCGGCTACCACTTCCTGAAGGATTGCGTCCTCCACACAATCGGCCGAGCCGGGATCGTCCCGCACCTCCGAAAGATTCTCCGCCGTCTCGACTACAGTTTCATAAATTGTGGTTGTGTCTCCCCGATTCGCCTCCTGCAGCGTCACAACCACCACCACATCGGTTTAAAGGTCTACCGCATGCTCGGCCTTGTGGCCCAGGTGCGTTCGGCCATCCTTCATCTTCGTGATCTTTGCGTCCGGACCGTGCGGGTTGATCCAATCGTCATTCGAGCCTTTGTTCTTGCGGTTCTTGTCGATCTTAGCCAAGTCTTCTCGCGTTGGCGTTTCAATCCCCGACGCCTTCACCAGCCGCGTCAGGAACTCATCGTAGCTTTCACCGGTGTCACGCCGAACGATGCTTCGCAAGGCGGCATTGGCCTCCAGAGTCGCCGCGTCGATCCCGATCGTCTTGCCATTCAACAAGCCTTTTCGTCCCAGGAGCTTCAATACCAAGGTGAATATCTCCCGGTGCGTCTCCAGATCGATTCGATTGCGGATCACCGACAGGCTCGAATGATCCGGCGTGGTCTCCGTCAGCCGATAGCCCAGAAATTCCCGCAACGCCAGAGAGTCCGCACAACGCCAGGCGATCCCACGTTCGTAGTCGATACCTTCGAAATATCCGATCAGCAACATGCGAAAGTAGACTCCCGGCGGAATGCTCGGCCGCCCCAACTTCTCGTGATAGAACTTTCGACATAACCTTTCGGCGAAGGTGTCAAAGCCCTCGTCGGCAAGAAGCCGATTGAGTTTGTGATAGAAAGGATGCCCCGGCGATTCAGCCACCTCAGCAGCGGCGATCCAGAATTCCTGCTGCCGTTGCGATTGTCGTTTCTTCATTCCAATGAACCGTCCTCCCTGACGTGTTGTACAAAGTGTAATCTCGACGCCCCCGCAACTCAATATTCGTCGCCGCCACAAAGTGACTTTTTCAACAGACTGATAGCGCTCATACCACGTTCTTGAATTTTCGGATAGACTCTGTCCCAAAGGGAGGTATGAATTTGTAGCCCATTCCGCGCACAGTCTGGATATAGACGGGATTCTTCGGATCGGGCTCGATTATGTATCGTAATCTTGATACCTGTACCTTGAAATTCATTCCGTCCACGTCGATAACCGCATCCTGCCACAAGCCATTGACGAGTTCCTTTTGACAAATCACACGACCGGGATTGTCAATAAAGTACGTCAGCAAGTTCGCCAGCCCTTTTGTAAGCTTTTCTAACCTTACCGTTATTCCAGACCTCTAGTTGCTCAAGATCCACGAATATATTACCAATGAAGGCCTGTTTCCCTGATATTGGGAGGACATACCGTCGCTCCAGATGGAGAAGTATCCTCTTTACCACAGCGCCGGTTGTACTGTGAGCTGTGACTACATCATCCACGCCTATGTCGAAGAGCTGTACTTCCGTTTTACTTCTTAACGATTCTAGGCAGACAACTATGACGATAGCCGGATCGTCGCTATGGATGGTCTTGCGTACATTCAAAAGATGAGGCCTTGCTATGCTTTGATGGAGAAGCAGGGCGCTGTATCGACCTTCAGTTAGTCGTTTTCTTATTCCCTCCAACGACCTTTCCGCCACACAAGTGATGTTTTTTTTAGACAGAGGTCGTACTATCCACCTTTGTCAGCAATCGTTCCTGCCAGAGACTAAAATCATTAATTTTGGGATAATTATCACACAATTTTCAAGACGTGTATTTGCTCCCAGTAACTCCAAACTGACAGGTGAATAACTACCTAGGCTTCATTAAGGAAGAAAAGTAAAAGAAAGGTAAATGTGCTGTCCCGAAGAGGATGTCCATAGAGTCGGTTCAAAAACAACCTTTTGTAGAAAGAGTTTTTCGGAGGAGTTGAGCCGCGCCCTACCAACAGAAACTATAGTCAAGGAAAGCCGACGGACCGGAAACGATTAGACAGCGCAAAGCAGTCCACTCTTGAGGTGTATCTGAGATGTCTCGATTCCGTTTCTCGACTCGGAAATCCAGGCGCCTCCTGACATCTCCCCGGATGTGGCTGCCAACGGTTTGAGAATCCAAAGAGCTTACGAAAGACATTCCATTCCCAGTTGTATCGATTTCAAACTATTCCGGTTCCTCTCCGGCTTCCGCATCAAGTCTCCAGCTTACAATGTCAGCATCCTCGCCGCTTCCTCCTTGAACCCCATTGCGGCCAAAGGACAGGACATCAAAGGCCCCGTGCTGCCCCGGACATGCATATATATACGGTTGACCCCATGGATCCTTTGCCAGTGCCGAAATCAAGCCCGATGGATGATCGGCGCTTCGTTTTGTTAGTTTCGCCAGCCCTTCATCGTTCGTCGGGTATCGCTTGTACTGAAGATAGAACAACTCCACAGCATTCTTCAGCGAAACTATGTCCATTCTAGCTCGTTCTTTTCGGCTTTTGGCAACATATCCTGTAAGGTTGACCACTACGGCACCAGCAAGCAGGCCCAGGATTACCACTACAATCATTAACTCCACGATCGTGAACCCCGCATATCCTTTTCGGCCAGATGCTTTTGTCAGCATGGTGCTGCAGGGATCTACTTTGAAGGAGATGCTTTCGTACCTACACTGCAACGCTTGACGTGCCGGTTTTCGGTTCAAATTGTTGTTCATTTCCATTCTCCTCATAATGAACCGCTAACGCGTAAGATTGGCAAGACTGTCGCCAGTACGATGAAACCAACGATACAACTCATGATTACAATTAAGATGGGCTCCAATATTGACACGGCCCGTCGTGATGCTATTTCCACCTCAGAATCGTAGAACTGAGAGAGTTCGGAAAGCACATCTTCCAGTTGCCCTGTTTCCTCCCCCACGGCAAGCATATGCACAACAGCCGGTGGAAATACTCCCTTTCGGCTGGACGAGTCGCTCATCGTCCGGCCGGATCTCAGCGCTTCGGCCATATGGTCGAACTCCTTCTTGAGAAGAACGTTGTTTGTTGTGTTACGTACTATCAGCAGGGATTCATCCAATGGCATACCTGACTGCAGCATAGTCTCCAGCATGGCCGTAGTTTGAGCAATCCCTGCCTTCATAAGAAGGGCTCCAAGAACGGGAACCTTCAAAGCCTGTTGTCGCAACCACATCTGCACTGTTTTTTTCCGATCGCTGATGTGTATGAAAAGGATCCCCGCAAGTATCAGAAGGAACACTAACCACCCATATTCGATGATGAACCGGGACATAAAAACGAGTATCCGAGTTGGGAATGGCAGGGCTCGGCCGGTCTGTTGTAACACATCCGCAATCTTTGGGATAACAAACGTCATAAGAAACAGAACCACCCCCACGCCAACAACACCCACCGTTATAGGGTAAGCAAGTGCTGAATAGAGTTGTTGTCGCAGCAGTCGCCGGCGTCGCCGCAGTTGCACCAGCCTTTCGAGACATTGATCGATCATACCTGAGGCTTGGCCCACACGAACAATCCCAATGTAGGTAGGGTCAAATACGCTCCCTTCCTCTGCAAGGGCCTGTCCCAGATCGGCCCCCGCGTTCACACATTCGGATACGCGCCGCAGTACTGGTTCTATAGTCTTGGGCACCTGTCGAAGGAGAATATTCAGTGCCTCCGCGAGGTCCACTCCAGTTCGCAGCAACAACGCCAAGTAGCGAGTAAATTCGTCAACACCCTCCTGGAGGGAGGCCTTTTTCATTCCTGGTAGTGTCCAGGACAGTCCCTTCTTTTTCGCCCCATGGGAAATCTCGAATCTAGATATCCGCAATCCACGCCCTCGCAGCAAGCTGCGTCCCTGGGAAGGCGTGTCGGCGGTAACGTATCCCTTCGACCTTCCACCCGGACCCAGGGTTTCATATCTATATACGGGCATTTTCTTTCGCCCCATCCTGTTGTGTGACTCGGATTATCTCGTTCAAACTGGTAATCCCCTGCGATGCTTTTTTTATTCCGTCCGATCGGAGGGATTGGAGCCCTCCCGCCAAAGCGACTTGCCGAATCTGACTTGCTTCGGCTTTTTCACTCATCTGTCTCCGCAGAGCATTACTCACATGGAGATATTCGAAAATACCAATTCGCCCGGTAAAACCTCTCTGAAGACATTCCGAGCATCCTGATTCCCGATACATCCGTACTTCACTGTCATGCTTGAGACTTTCATCTCCCAGGAATTCGCCGACAGAAGCTCTATCCAAATCGTATGCTTCGCGACAGTGCGGACAAAGCCTGCGAACCAATCGCTGCGCCAACACACCGAGAAGGGACGAAGCCACCAGGTACGGCTCGATCCCTAAATCCAGGATTCGAGCAATGGCGCCGGCGGAATCATTGGTATGCAGAGTGGAGAACACCAAGTGCCCGGTTAGACTGCTTTGCACCGCCATTCGCGCAGTTTCTTCATCTCGAATTTCCCCTACCATGATCACATCCGGATCCTGACGCAGCACATGGCGGAGACCTGAAGCAAAAGTCATCCCTTTTTTGCTGCTCACCTGTGTCTGACTGATCCCATCCAATTGATACTCTATGGGATCCTCCAGAGTCAGAATGTTTTTCTCCTTGCTGTGAAGCCTCTGCAGCGACGCATAAAGTGTTGTCGTTTTTCCGCTGCCTGTAGGGCCGGTAATCAAGACAATACCATGAGAGCTGTGGATAGCCCGGTCGTAGGCAGTCAATGTATCATGTTGCATTCCCAGTTCTTCCAGCGTCAGGATTCTGCCGGTCTTGTCTAACAGTCGAAGAACCACTCGCTCCCCCATCGAACAGGGTATCGAGGAAATTCGCAAATCCACAACTCGATTTCCAATTCGAGCGGTGCAGCGGCCGTCCTGGGCGAGGCGTCTCTCACTGACGTTCATTCGTCCCATGATCTTGATTCGAGAAACCAAAGGCGCGAGCAGGAAAATAGGTAGAAGTTTTCGGTCATAGAGAATCCCGTCAATGCGTAAGCGAACTTGCAACCCGTGCTCCTTGGGCTGAATATGAATATCCGACGCATTGTGCCGAATGGCTTCAAAGAGGATCGAGTTCACAAGCTTAATCACCGGTGCCCGATGAGCCATATCCAACAAATCCTCCTGCCCCTGCAACTTTTCCAGATCTTCGTTCAACTCGGCCGTATCCCACTGCTCAATCACCTCGTCTACAATGCTGACCTTCTTCTCATAGGCACGGTTAATTGCGGCCAGGATGGCTTCCTTAGGGGCCAGCTTCATCACTGTCTGCAAACCTGTCAATCGGGCTACATCGTCGATCGCATTCACCTGATGAGGGTTGCTCGTCACAAGCACCATCGTGGTTTTCGTTTCGGCCAAACCGAAGAAACTGAATTGGCGCGACATGTCTATAGGCACCATGGCTACAAATTCATCACTAACATCCAAACCTTCCAGATTTTCCAGGATTTCCAGACCGTAGGCCTCGGCATACAGTTCAAGAACCCGCTGTTCGGATATTTTCCCTTCTTGTACGGCTTCCCATTCCGGAAATAGCACTGGAATAATTTCACCTGAGAACTCCTCGGTGGAGCCAGTGGATTCCATCTCTTTTTCTAAAAGTGAAGCAAAGGTCTCTGTCGCTTTCATCGCAAAAACTCCATTTCAACGGCCGGAATATTCGATGGTTGTTTCGCCTTTATCAATGCCCCCTTGCTGATGAATTTAAGGTACGCAAAGCGTTCCCCACGAAGAATTTTGGGACGGATGAATATGTATAATACGGTGCGGCTGGTATTATCACTGCGTGTTCTGAAAAGCTCTCCAAGCCCTGGAATATCGGCAAGGTATGGAATCTCGCTGCGAGACTTCTGCTGATTTTCACGTGTCAGTCCTCCAACGAGGAGGAAATACCCGCTTGGAATCGTAACGCGGGAACTCACGGAATCCTTTGCCCTCGGCGGCGGGATATTCGCGTCGGTGGACGCTCCAGTGAATGAGCTGGACAGAATCTCGTATTCGAGATTGACCACGTCCCCTTCACTTATATGCGGCTTTATGCTGATTTGTGTCCCAGCTTCTTGATAACCGGCAAAGGTTGTGGTGGATACTGTGTCTCCGATATTAATTGAAGTGAAGGGCTGCTCTGTGACACTACTGAGATAACCAGCGGCGTTGTCATCAATGAGAAGACGGGGACGCGCGATCACCTGACCTTCGAGCCGCGAACGAAAGGCGCGCAGGATCAGGGATACCTGATTGGGGCGCAATAAAACCGCATTGAGGCCGGTTCCAAACGTGGCCTCCACGGCCGTGGTTACAGGGTCCACACTGAACAGTCCAAATTTGCTCAACAGGCCTTTAGTTAATAGACCTGTTTCTTCATCCACCTGCAAAATATTTAGCTCAACTCCCAGGTCAAATGTCTTCGATTGATTCACACTGATTATCGTCACGTCGATGAGCACCTGTGGTCGGTGGCGGTCCAATCGCCGCACAAGGCGTTCCACCTGATTCAGAACTGGATTGGCTGCGGTGATAATTATGCTGTTTGTGGCAGGATGAACGGTCAAGTTAAAGTCAGCATCATTCTTCTTGCCACGATTTTGGCTGGGGCGCGGCCTGGACACCAGGGGTTGTTTTTCTTCTATTTTTTCTGTTGGTGTCTTTAAAACAGTGGAGGGTAGCGATTTCGGTGACTCTGGATTTGATCTGCCATTTCCGGGATTGAAGTTCACCGTGTTGTTGCCACCAGAAAATGAAAACACACTGCTAATGGTGGCTGCAATTTCATCTGCCCGAGCATATTTCACCTCGAACATGCGAGTATTTAAACCGGCCGCCGTCATATCCGACGGCTGATCAAGTTCATTTTTGATCCAGGCTTCCACCTGCAACTGGTTTTCTTGCGGACATGTCACAACCAATGCATTGGCCTCCGGATCGGGCGTAATAACCCATTGGTTGGTGCCAGTATGACTTTGTTGCAAGGGCAATGCCAACTGCTTCAGAATCTTTGCGGAACGCTCCGGGCTGGCGTACCTAAGCGTATAGATGCGTGTGCAAAGCTTGACGGGGATATCGAAAAGTGCAATCAATGATTCGATCTGACTAATCTGTTCTACTGTACCTTTGAGCAAGAACGCATTGATCGCCGCAATGGGGATCACAGCTTCTACTGGTTCTCCTTTGTTCTGTTTCGCAGTTGATGTAACTATTTTCTGGGTAATTACCTTCAGGCTTTCCGCTATACGTGCAATTGGCGTGTGTTTTATACGAACGATCTTCCAGTGTTCTTTTAACGTCGGCAAATCCAGCTGTTTCTGCAGTTGTATCAAGGCATCCACGGTGACTTTGTAATCCGTCACGATCAACGTCTGTCCGTCCTGTAGCGCAATTAAGTTTCCACCGGGCTTGCTCAGCAAAACACCGACGAGTTCAACAAATCGCTTGGCCGGAATATACTTGAGAGTGATCATTTGCGTTACTACGCTGTTGACATCTGGTGTTTGGCTGGGATGCACAAGTTGAAACGGCACCAACTTGGCCAGCTTTACATCCTGAATAATCTTTAACCATCCCTTCTGCTCGGCTTCCACGAGGGCCAATCCATGCACCCGCAAGGCACTGCGAAGAATGGCAAAGAGTTGGTTTCTATCCACAGGGACGGGGGAGCGAATCGTCAATGTCCGGCTAACCAGAGATTCTTCATACATGATGTTTTTTCCCAGGCGAACAGCCACGTAATCCACCAAGGTCTTGAGCGTAACGTTGTCGGAAAATGTAAGTTGAATCTTTTCTTCTTTCATCTCAGTAACATCAGAAGAGACATCAGCCCAGACCCAAACCTGCCCCAGGCACAGCACCGCTGTGACGAACGCGATAGGCATATTGATCCGTTCCTTCCCACCGTGGCCCTGCTCCGTGCCGATCTGTAGACACTGTCTGCCTTTATGATTCCCGATAAGACTGGTATTCGGGCAATCGCAATGAATGTTTTCTATCCGTCCCATTAGATTCCTCCCCTACTGGGGATTAAACACAAGCAGCTTGGCCTGTCGTGCTGACTCGGCAAGTACTATGCGTCCATCATTCAACCTTAATATGTCGGCTATCTGAAATGCGTACCATTTCCAAGTTCGTTTGTTTTCTGTAAGGATCCCCCCCGGAATCCCCATATCCTCCAACAGGCCCTTTTCAGGCTGAAAATGGAAGAGGCGACATATCTGGTCAGGACTTACGGTGATCCCCCAAAATCCACTCCGGGCGTCGTACACAACCTTCCTGATTTCCGCTCCGTCTGTTGGTTTGCCCCAAGGGCGAATATTACGGGTTACCGGGTCCAGTACAAACAGGTATCCATCGGCGTTCGTGCCCCCAACGATTATTCTCCCTGGACCCTTGGCGATAGCGCTTAGCGACACTTCGGAGAGGTGGCCATATTCACATGGCAGCATGCCCAAGTATTCAAAAAAGTCGCTGTCCATGTCATAACGGAACAGTCGACCCTTGTAAGAACCATAAATGCCACCATCCACATCCGCCAATAAGCACGTACCGTAGGGATACTCATGGGGGACAAAATCGAAAAGTTTGCGATGGCAGCGGACTTTATTCGTTTGGAGGTCATACGTCAAAAACCAGTTGGATGGTTTTGTTAGAGCAGCAAGATACTTCTTTTTCGGTAGGTAAACAACACAAGCAGGTATTTCTGGAAATTCAATAGCTCTACCGACCCACTGCTTCTTGTGAACCGAGTACTGGACAAGATACCCCCGTGATACCGCTGCTCCCTTGTCGCCTGTCTTCTCAAAGCACAGAGCGGCTACCCCTTCTTCATCCAATCGCAGGAGTCCTGCCCATTGGACATATTTTACATCCTTTACCAAGTTGCGTATCCAAAACACTTCCTCAGGCTTAAGTGTTTTTGCATCACAGACAAGTATGCCCAATCCTTCGGAATCTGATGTAAACGTGGCGAACAGTCGGCCACGTGGTCCTTGAACCAGTGAACAAAAACCTGCGATATTTGACACCTCTCCCAACTCCGATTCCGGGTCAATCACTGTGATGGCTAACTTTCGTACAAACGGCGGCAAGAACGGCTGGGATGCGAAAACATTCGTACTCATCACGCTCAAGTAGCCCAGAAGATAAATAGACACTTTTGTTTTCAGCGGATGCATATGCTATCCTTCCCGATTCTCGATTATGATCAAATAAGGACTATCCACAGTCAGATGGTTTCCCAGGAAGAACACGCGCCCATTCCTTGCGTCCACCGCGTTACTACCACAAATATAGGAAATCCTATCTCCATCTAAGCGTACCACCACCTCAGCGTCTGTACCGTCGCGGCGACATCGGGCGATGTACGAGTCCCCGCTTTTATCTACCGCGCGGTTATACCCGGAAATGGCAAAATAAAGCCACCCATCAGGTCCCAATGCCAGTCCTGCCGTTGTAATCATCCGTTGTCCCGGCGGATTCCAGTCAGGGCGCTCCAACCTATCGGCGGGGGCGCCATAATCACGAATCTTGAGCTTGCCCGGCGCTTTGAACCTGATTTGATAAAGTTCCCCCCACGCAGTCATCACCAAGCTCGTAGAACGATCCTTTGATTCAACTACAGCGGTTAATCCCTGTGACAACAGATTCCCCGGTATCCGAAGGTTGGGTAGAAGTCTTGCATCCAGGGGGTGGAGGAAAGGCTTGGATTTTGAGACTGTCCAAAACCTACCTTGATGATCCAAAACATAGGGGTTGTCCCATGGATCCATAAGCACATGTCGCGGGGCGTAGACGGCATTGGTGCGGCCTAGATTTCGCACCTTACCGCTTTTACTGTCTATCTCCAGCAACAGGGCTCTGGGAAAGCTCACTACGTATAAGGTTCGCCCATCAGCTGTGAGATTCAAGGCTACGGCCCCTTCACCTCGCATGATGAGTCCTAGGTCTTCTGTCTTTCCTGTTTTCATGTCCCAACGCCACCGACGCATCCCTTCATATCCGATTCGGCTACCCAGTAGCGGAAGATGCGTATCCTGGCCGAAATGGCTAAAAAAGTGATAAGACCCCTGGGAATCCAGGACGGGAGTTACGTGTATCTTCGGTTGGCGCTGGAAAGGTTTTAGGTGACCTGTTTTGCCAAGATCGGCTAGGCGTTTCCACTTTCCGAGTTGAGGATCAATGGATATAAGCACCGCGTTGCCCGCACGACTGCTCATACCCGCCAGAACCTGCCCGTCAGGACAGATCGTAAGAGAGGACCAGTTCTCCTCGCCGCCACAACCCTTTAGATCAATGGTTCGTACGCGGGATGAAGTATACATCGCCTTGACGGGACTGTTTTTCAGTGTTCCAGCGCGGACCGAGGCACCCAGACTCACAATACATGCAATAAAAACCGCCTGTCGCACACGGAAACGACAAAGGTACAAAATCGAACGATGCTTCAACCTTCGGATTTCAGATACGCCCGTCATTTACTCACCGCTCCTGCCTTGGGAACCGGCCGAATGGCTCGCAGCCGCTGCTTAAGAACATTCAGCACCTTCAATTGCTCCTCTGACAGAATCTTCTCGATTCGGATTTCCAGTTCCTCTTTGGACAATTTGTCCTTGAGGTGCGGATACTTCTGACAAAGTTTGAT
>SDBV01002282.1_pt1 | contig 28668 bp, 27 predicted proteins | sample 2277081 | NCBI WGS metagenome assembly SDBV01 (sample SAMN10402039, study PRJNA504765) | marine sediment metagenome | isolation source: marine sediment core GS10_PC15, 223 cmbsf | place: Arctic Ocean: Southern Knipovich Ridge | collected 2010
CACAGAAGATAATGAAATAGAAGATATTGAAATCATAGGAACGTTAATTAGAATAGATGATGATGAAGATATAGAAGAAGAAAATGGTGGTTTTGATTTAAAAAGCGGAAGATCAAAAAGTGAATCAATAAAATTTGAGATTCCTTATAAGATTGAAGATGGAAGTTATGATTTAGAGATTCATGTTGAAGGAGAAGACGAAGATAGAAATGTTCATGAGATTGATTGGACAATAAAACTAATTGTTGAAAAAGATAGACATGAAGTTATAATTTATAAAACAGATTTAGGAAGTGAAACATTAGAATGTGTAAGGACAACTAATTTAAATTTAGAAATATTAAACATTGGAAGAGATGAAGAAGATGATGTAAAATTAGTTGTTTTTGCTCCTGAATTAGGGATTGATTTAACTAAAGAAGAAATTGAATTAGGTGAAGATCCGTTTGATGATGAAGCAAGTTATGAAAGAACAGTAAGAATACAACTAACTGATGAATTTAAACCAGGAATCTATCCAATTTTAATTGAAGTATATAGAAATGGTAAATTTGAAGATTCAAGAGAACTTAGCTTAACTGTTAATAAATGTGAACTAACAGTTAGACAAGGAAAAGACGAAATAGAAATCAATAAGATTCCTATGAAAACAACTCCTATTGTAGTAGAAGAAGTTGATGTTGGAATGTTAGCTGTATTAGGTGTTGGAATACTAGTTATTTTAGTTTTAATAATTTTAGCTTTATTCTTAGGATTTAGGAAAAAGTAGATTTTATAGTTATTCTTATTTTATTAACTACTTTAAAATAGAAATATTTAAATAGAATATAGGGTTATTTAAGACTATAATCCAATGGGGGGGATATTTTTGAAAAACAAAATAATTTTAGGTATAATATTATTAATTTCTTTAGTTTTAGTTGAGAGTGTTTTGGGTGCTATTAATGTTCCAGGTGATTATGGAACAATTCAGGATGCTATTGACGTTGCAATTGCAGGAGACACAATTAATGTTGCTGCTGATACTTATGTTGAAAATATTTTAATAGAAAACAAACAAAATATAGTTATTCAAGGTGTTGAGGGTACCATTGTAGAACCTGCAAGTGGTATTGGATTTGAAATTAGAAATTCTGATGATATAACAATAGAAGATTTTACAATAAACACTGTAGGATTAGATGCTCATGGTATTTATGTTAGTACTACTGCATCAACAAATCTAAACATAATAAATAATGTAATTACGATTAATGGACAATCTACAGGTATCTATACAAGTCATCTAAGTCCTGCACATAGTGGTTGGACAATATCTGGAAATACAATTAGTGCTCCTAATGCTGGAGTAAATATCGAATTGTATGATGTTAATGATGTTACTGTTTCTGGAAATACATTTGAAGTATCTGGAAGTGTAAGCTTTGTTTATTCTTCAGAATTATCAGATGTTTCTGGATTAATTTTACAAAATAATATATTCAATGGTAATGGGGATGCTGCTTGGCCTGGAGTTATTCCAACTGTATGGATAGAATCTGATTTTATTAATTGGGATGATAACACTGTTGTTGATGATGTTACAATAAGTGGTAATACATTCAATGATTGGACTAATTCAGCAATTCTAATTGGAGAAGATTCTGCATGTTGTAGTGATGTTACCGGAGTAGTTGTCAACCAAAATAAATTTTTGAAAGCAAGTCCTGAAAGTGCATTAAAGAGTTATACCTCAGAACAAGTTAACGCAGAAAACAATTGGTGGGGAACTTATGTTGAAATTGGAATTGAAGCATTAATTACGGGAGATGTTGATTATACACCTTGGGCAGAAGATATTAGTCGTACAAGATTTTATGCACCTATTTTAGATGTAGTAGGAGGTCAAAATGTAGATGAAGGTTCTCTTTTGACTATTACTTTAAGTGCAACAGATCAAGATGCAGGAGATAGTTTGAGTTATAGTGATAATGTTGAATTTGGTTTATTAGAAGGTAATGTATTTACATGGACACCAACAGGAACAAATCAGGGAGCAAATCTTATTATATTTACAGTAAGTGATGGTTATATAGAAGCTTCAGAAACAGTAACTATAACCGTAAATAATGTTGCTCCAACTGTTGATGCTGGTGAGGACCAAACAGCAAATGAAGGACAAGAAATAAGTTTCACTGCAACTGCTAGTGATCCTGGAGATGATTTAACTTATTCATGGGATTTTGGAGATGAACAAACAATTATTGAACAAAATCCAACACACATTTACGCAGATAATGGATTTTACACAGTTACATTAACTGTTGATGATGGAACTGATGAAGTTATAGACACTTTAACAGTTACTGTAGCAGATTTAACGCCAACAGCAGAATTTACAATAGGTGCTGCTACAGAAGATCAGTCTGTAAGTTTTACAGATACTTCAACAAGTGTTGATGATTTAACATATTCATGGGATTTTGATAATGATGAAGTTGAAGATTCAACTAACCAAAATCCAACTCATACATATACATTAGATGGAACTTATACTGTTACTTTAACTGTAACAGATGAAGATAGTGATACTGATACAATAACACATGATGTTGAAGTTTCTTTTGTAGATGACAGTCCTAGTTTTATTGGAACTATTCCAGATGTTACAATAGATGAAGATGGTTTTGATGATACAATCAATTTAAGTGGTTATTTTAGTGATGAAGAAAATGCTTTAACATATAATTTTATTATAACAAATGAGGAGATTATACAAATTACAGAGTTAGAAAATGGTTTGATTAATATTACCGCAACACCAGATTTGTATGGAAGTTCAAATGTAATTGTTCAAGCATATGACACTATTCCTTATTTTGTTAATTCAAATAGTTTTTTAGTAACAGTTAATCCAGTAAATGACGCACCTGTTATTGATGGAATTGAAGATCAAACATTTGTTGAAGTTGAAGCTGATACAACTTTAACTGAAACAATAACTTTAAGTGATAATACAACAGATGTTGATACAGATAATCCAGAAACATTTACATATGCTGTAACTTCAGAAGATGAAACTCTGGTAAATTGTTCTGTGACTGATAATGTATTGTCATTCACATTAGCAGAAAACTGGTTTGGAACAACTTCTTGCGAGATAACTGCTGACGATAATACAGAAACAGAAACAAGCACATCAGAATCATTTAGATTAAATATTGAAGTAACAAATGAAAACGATGCTCCTGTTATAGCTGCTATTGCTGATCAAACTGCAACAGAAGAAGAAGAATTTATGCTACAGGTTAGTGCAACAGATAAAGATAATGAAGTTGAAGAAGGACATGATACTTTAACTTATTCATTAACAGGACCCGAAGGAATGTTAATAACTTCTACTGGATTAGTATGGTGGAAACCAACAAATGAACAAGCATTATTAGAAAGTGTAACTGTTATTGTTCAAGTTGAAGATGGCACTGATTCTGATACAGAAGAATTTGTAATTACACTAACAAACACAAATGATCTTCCAACAATTCCTACATTAGTAAGTCCTATTGGAGAAATAATCACAGATTCAGTAACATTAAAATGGACTGCTTCAACTGATGTTGATGAAGATACTATAATTTATTATGTATTCCATTCAAATGATATTAACAACATTACACAAATAGCAGGACCTATTTCAACAACAGAATATAATATAAATGGATTAAATCATTTAGAAACTTATCATTGGTATATAATTGCAAATGACGGAACAGATGATGTTTCAAGTTCAACATCTAGTTATAGTGTTTCATTAAAAAATGCTCCTGTAATTGATGAATTTTCTCCTTTAACAGATCTAACAATAATGGAAGGAGATTCACAATTATTTAGTATAACCGTTAGTGATGTTGATGTAGGAGATACATTAACTTATTCATGGACATTAGATGGAAATTCTGTTGGAACAAATAGTGCTTCTTATACATTTGCTCCAAATTTTACACAAGCAGAAACTTATACATTAACTGCTACTGTCACAGATAGCTTTGATTTAACAGATTCACAAACATGGACAGTAACAGTAACAGATAATACAGAGCCAGAGATAATAAGTTATACACCATTATTTGATCCTGCTGTTAAAGTAGGAGATTCTCAATTATTTAATATTGTAGTAGAAGATCCAGATAATTCATTAACATATACATGGAAAGTTGATAGTGCCCCAGTTGGAATAAATAGTAATAGTTATACTTATCCAGCAACTGTTCTTGGAACTCCTGATATATCTGTAGAAGTTACTGATGGTGAATTTACTCTTTCACAAGAATGGACATTAACAGTAAGCAATATCCCAATTGCAAACACATTCACAGAAGGAACAACTGACTTTTCTTTAATCTCTGATTTAAGCCAAGCAACAGATATTGTATTAGCAAAAGAAGAAAGTAAAATTGACTTTGGTAATGAAACATTAGATTTAAGCGATGTTATCGATTTAGACAATAACATTATTGTTGAAGATAATTTCATAGGAATAAATACAGATAACTTACCTACATTAAATGTTCCAGCTACATTAACAATGAATGTAAACCTTAATCAACCAGTTATCTATTATAATGATGGATTTACAACAAATCCAACTGAATTTACACAGGTTTGTGATTTCTGTACTATAACTAGTTATAATTCAAATACAGGAGAATTAATCTTTACAGTAGATCATTTCACAACATTTATGGTTGGTGAAGAAGTATTGAAATTAGATATAAAAGATTTACAAGTTAAAGTAGATTCAAAAACAGACAAAACAATAACAGATAGTGGAACAATAAGCAAAGAAGCAAAGCCAGGAAGTACTATTAAGGTTAAAGTTGAGATAACAAACCAATTCCAGGAAGATATGAAAATAGAAGATATTTATGTTGAAGCAACATTACTTGGAATAGATGATGGTGAAGATTTAGATGAAGAAAGTAATGAATTTGATTTAAGAGATGGAAGAGATAAAACAATAACCTTTACTTTTGAGGTTCCTAAAGAAGTTGATGAAGACACTTATGATTTAGATATTTATGTAGAAGGAGAAGATGAAAACGGAACAACTCATACAGTAGAATGGACTGTATACCTTGATGTTGAGAAAGAAAAACATGATATTGTAATAGAAAATCTAGAGTTAAGACCAAATAAACTAAGCTGTGTAAGAAACACTAAATTAGTATTTGATATTGTAAATTACGGACAAGAAGAGGAAGAAGAAGTTGCTTACTCTATCTTTAGTGAATTTATAGGCATAGATACTAAACAAGGATATTTTGAATTAAGCGAAGATCTATTCTCAGATGATAGTATGTTAAGTAAATCAATGTCAATAAGAATAGGTGATAATTTTGCTGAAGGAGTATATCCAATAACAGTTAAAGCGTTTTACAATAAAGACAACTTAGAGGATACAGAAACAGTTGATTTAATAGTTGAAGATTGTGAAGTTAAAGTAGAGGAAGTAGAAGAAGAAGTAAAGGTAACAATAGGAGAAGGGGAAAAAACAACTCTACCGTCAAAAGAGAAAAAAGAACTAGAGATCAGCTTTAAAGAAACTCCAGAATACCTAGCTTTATTAGCTGGTGGAATAGTAATCTTATTAGTTTTAGTAATCTTGGGATTTGCAGCAATGGTTATAAGACTTAGAAGAAGATAAATTTTTTTTTTCCCCCCTATTTTTAACAAAATATATAATTATGTTAAACAAACAAAAACTTTCTATAACAACCTTTAAAAACATTACCAAATATCAATGTTTTTATGAACAAAAATTGGATCATGGGGATAATTATTTTTGTTATATTTCTATTCTTTATATCTATATCAGGTTTGACTAGATTAATTACTGATTATTTGTGGTTTAATGCATTAGGATTTGAACAGATTTTCCTAATAACCCTTTTTTCTAAGATTAAATTGTTTGTAATAGCAGCACTTTTTTTTTTTTTTTTTGCAATTTTTAATTTTTGGTTTTCATCAAAATTAACTAAAAAAAAGCAATTTTATTTAAAATTAAAATTATTAATTTTAATTATCTTATCTGTTATAATGGGTATAGGTGTTTCTTCAGAATGGTTTAAGTTTTTGCAATTTATTAATCAAACATCATTTAATCTAGTTGATCCTATTTTTGCAAAAGATGTTTCGTTCTATATTTTTTCCCTGCCCTTTTATCAATTTATTTTGGGATTTTTAATGAGCACAATAATTCTAACAACAATCTTAGTTGTGTTGAATTACTTAAGTTCGTTTATAGATATTAAGCAAATCTTAACCAAGCCAAAAGTTCCTGAAAACGTAATTCCTTCATCTACATCATTTGATTTTAAGATGCTATTTACTAAAAGAAAAGCAATAGCTCATTCAGGAATCTTAATCTCAATATTCTTTTTATTATTAGCTGTAAAGCATTATCTTTCAAGATTTTCAATAATGTATTCAGAGCAAGGCATTGTTGTAGGTGCTGGTTATTCAGATGTTGTTGCATATTTGCCAATGATTAAAATTATGGTGTTTTTGGCTGTTATTATGGCAGCATTGCTGTTAGTTTGGGTATTTTTTATTTCAAAACAGCCTAAATTAAGAAAAAGACATTTTTTTGTTTATGCACTAGTTGCTTATTTCTTGTTTGGATTTATAGGGCCTAATGTAATTCCAGGGATTGTGCAATCTTTAAAAGTTTCACCCAATGAAATTAATCTTGAAAAACCTTACATCGAAAACAACATCAAATTCACGAGAATTGCCTATGGTTTAGCAGATGTTGAAGAAAAAGATTTTTCTGCTGATATGAAACTAACTTCTGAAATTTTAGATGAAGCAAAAGAAACAATTGATAATATCAGGATATTGGACAGAAGGCCATTGACAAAAACATACAAACAGACACAGGAGATAAGGCTGTATTATGACCTTGCAGGCATTGACATTGACAGGTATAATATTAATGGAAGATATACTCAAGTTATGTTAGCCCCAAGAGAACTAGACCAAAACCAGATAATTGAGAATGCAAAAACATGGGTAAATTTGCATATGATTTATACCCATGGTTTTGGAATTGTAATGAGTCCTGTTAATAAGGTTACAAAACAAGGTATGCCTGATTATTTTATCAAAGACATTCCCCCAATTTATACAGTTGATGAAGAAAACTTAAAAATTTCAAAACCGCAGATATATTACGGAGAAAAAGATAATAATTTTGTTTTAGTCAACACAAAAACAAAAGAGTTTGATTTTCCTAAAGGAGATACTAATGAATATATTCATTATGATGGCAAAGGTGGAATAGTATTAGATTCTTTCTTCAAGAAATTATTAATGGCTATGAGATTTGCAGATATTAAAATCTTATTATCTTCAGACATATCAAAAGAAAGCAAAATAATGTTTACAAGGCACATTGCTGAAAGAATATTAAAGATCACACCTTTTATAGGATTAGACAAGGATCCTTACTTAGTTATTGATAATGGCAGGTTGTTATGGATAGTGGATGCATATACATTTTCAGGAAATTTCCCTTATTCTGAGAAATATGGGGAAATAAATTACATAAGAAACTCTGTAAAGATTGTTGTTGATGCTTATGATGGAACTGTAAATTATTATGTTATGGATATTTCTGATCCATTAATACTAACTTATGCTAAGATATTCCCTAATCAGTTTAATAGGTTTGAGAATATGCCTGCAGGCTTGAAAGAGCATATAAGGTATCCTAAGGATTTGTTTAAGATACAATCTCATATTTACAGTAATTATCATATGGATGATGTTAAAGTCTTTTATAATAAAGAAGATGCATGGCAGATTCCTTACGAGGTTTATGGTATTGGCCAGAAGGTTAAGGTAGAGCCTTATCATATAATAATGAAACTTCCTGAAGAGGATAAAGAAGAGTTTGTTTTAATGACTTCTTTTTCACCAATAAAGAAAGATAATATGGTGGCGTGGATGGCAGCAAGATCAGATGGAGATAATTATGGGAAGTTAATAGTGTATAAATTTCCAAAAGATAAATTGATTTATGGGCCTTTGCAGATTGAAGCAAAGATTGACCAGGATTCTGAGATTTCAAAACAACTTACCCTTTGGGGTCAGAAAGGTTCTAGTGTTACTAGGGGAAATTTACTGGTTATACCTATAAAAGACAGCATTCTTTATATTGAACCATTGTACATACAAGCAGAAACAGGCCAGCTTCCTGAACTAAAACGTGTTTTGGTTTCTGATGGTATTCGTGTTGTGATGGAAGAGAATTTAGCTATAGCTTTGGAAGCTTTATTTGGTAAGTCTAAACAAGTTGTTGTTGAAAAAGAAGAGAGATCAGCAACTAACCTTATTGAAGAAGCTCAAACTTATTATGATCTTATAGAGGATTCTATGGAACAAGGAGATTGGGCAGGTATTGGAGATAATCTTGATAAGCTAGGTAGTGTTCTTGAAAGTTTAAGTGAGAAATGATTTGTTGGTTAGAAAAGAAGAAGAAGAAAACTAATTCTTAACAAAATATATAATTATGTTAAATTATGTGCTGTTAAACTTAACCCTAAATAACAAGTTTTTTATATAACTTAAATCCAAGAATAATTATGAAAAGGGGTTTGGTTATTGGTTTAATCTTATTCGTTATATTTATTATTAGTTGTGCTCCTCCAGCTGAATGTCCTACTTCTGAAGAAAAAGAATGTCCTAAGGTAGAATGTCCTGGAACAGAAGAAGTTACAAAATATGTTTGTACAGACGATAGAATAGTTGATACAAAAGAAGATTGTACAACAAAACCAACAGAAGGAGACAAGCTATATACACCAATAACAACAAATGAAGAAGGAAGCTATATAACCAGCGTAACAATGAAGTCTGGATGTTATAGGGGTATAAACACTGCTGTAATGAGTTTTGATATTGGTGTTTTAGCAGATAAAATAAGATTCCAGGTTAAAGAAGACCCTTCTGAAGAATTTAAAACACTATATGAAATGAATGGGGTAAATAAAGCTACGAGATATGGTGTAATCTGTGATTGTAAATCAGGAGACTTTCAATTAGAATTAAACAAACAATATTTAGCAAGATTAGAATTTGATTTAGGTTCTTTATTTAAAACAATACAATATTCAAATGAGTTTATAATAGATACAAGAGACACTTCAGATTATATGGCAAAGGTTTGTGCTGAGTAATTTACTATTCTAGAATAGAAAAGTATTTAATGGTAATTATTTTTCTTTTAAAATGAATGGCCAAGAAAAAGTCAGATGAAAATAAAGATAAGTTATATATGTATAGTCTTTTAGAAGGATACGATCCAATCCTTGTTCTAACAGATCCTAATAATGAATTAAAAAATTCTATAACAGATATGGGAACTATATTAAAAAAAATTAGCAAAAATTTTAATGGCAAACAAATTGATGGAGGCATTGAATTTGCTATTGAAAGTTCAAATTGGTTTAGTTGGAAATCTAAAGTTAATATGTACTTAGAGGAGTTTTATATTCCAGGAACATTAGGTGATATAAAAGGAGTTAATATCAAAACTAAAATTGATAAAGGTTTTAGAGCAAGAGATACAGCAATAGAGCAAATTAAAAATTATTTAAAAGAACATTTTGATTTAAGAGAAGAAAAATATCAGCCTTAACTAACTAGAACACCATCTTCTACATTGCATTCTATATTTTCTTTACTTGTTTTTAATGTTTTATTATCATAAACAACTTTTTTATCTTTAGTCTTCATTTTAATCTTTGAAAATGTTTTATAATTTATCTCTTTTGTTAAAGGAGTTATTCCTTCAATATAAACTTGATCTCCTGGAGATGATTTTGAAGCTAATAATAATTCTGGTTTTTCTTTTCCATTTGCAGCTAATAACATACCTCTGCTTTCTATTCCTTTAAATTTTGCTTTTTCCAGATTAGTTAACACACAAATATGTTTTCCGATTAATTCTTTCTTACTATAATAACTTTTCAAACCACCAACAATTGTTCTCTTTTCAGTTCCTAAATCAATCTTCATTTCATATAATTTATCTGCTTTTGGAACATCTTTTACTTCTAAAACCTTAGCTACTTTAATGTTTAATTTTGAAAATAAACTTTCTTCTTTTTCTTCAACTTTCTCAATCTTATGAAATATTATTTTTGCATCTTTTATTTTATGAGTTTTAACTTGCTTTCCTAAATCTTTAAATGTTAATTTTAAGTTAATCTGTTTTTCAACTTCTTGTGTAAATCGAGGAAGGATTGGTTTTAATAAAATAGTTAAGTCTTTAATTAAATTAAAACAGGTATTAACAATTTTTTGTGTACCTTGTTTATCATTCTTAATTAATTTCCACGGTTCATTATCTTGGAAATATTTATTTCCTTTTGAACTAATCTCTAAAATATGTTTTACTGCTTCTCTAAAATTAACATCATTATAATTGTTAGTTACATTATCATAATTAACATCTAACTTATCTATTTCTTTAGTTATTTTTCCATTAAAATTTTTCTTGCAAAAGTGTAAAACTCTGTAGAAAAAATTACCAACATTAGCTATCAATTCATTATTTATTTTATCTGTAAAATCCTCAAAACTTAAGTCAAGATCTTGCATTTTATATGTTAGATTGGAAGCGTAATAATATCTAAGAAATTCAGGATTGTATTTTTTTAAAAATTCTTTTGCAGTAAAAAATGTTCCTCTGCTTTTAGACATCTTTTCTTTATTTACTGTTAAAAATCCATGCACAACTAATCTTTCTGGCAAGGAAAATTCAGCATCCATTAACATTGCAGGCCAAAATAAAAAATGAAAATAAATAATATCCTTCCCAATAAAATGAATTATCCTTCCTTTTTTCCAGTAATCATTAATATTTTCCTTTTTTTTGTTACAATAATCTTTTGTTGAAGAAATATAACCAATAGGAGCATCTAGCCAGACATAATAGTATTTGTCTTTTTCTCCAGGAATATTAAAGCCAAAATAAGGGGCATCTCTTGTTATATCCCAGTCTTCTAAGCCTTCATCAATCCATGAAATAACGTGATTTACTACTTCTTTTTGCAGTTTTTTGTTCTCAGTAAGCCATTTCCTTAATTTTTCAGATAAAGCGCTTAATTTAAAGAAATAATGCTCTGATTTCTTTCTAATTGGTTTTGACTTACAGATTACACAATAAGATTCAACTAAATCTATTGTTGAATAAGTTGCATGACACTGCTCACAAACATCTCCATATTGCTCTTCGGCATTACATTTTGGACATTTTCCTTTGATATATCTATCTGGCAAAAATCTTTTACATTTTTCACAATAATTTAGCTCAACTTCTTTTTCATATAAATGTCCTTTTTCTTTTATTTTATTAAAAATATAATCACTATAGTATTTGTTCTCTTTGCTGTTAGTTGTATGGTAATTATCAAATTCTATAAGAAAATTTTTGAAATCCTCTTGATGCTCTTTTAACCATTTTTTTATAAATTGTTCTGGTGTTTTTCCTTGTTTCTTAGCATTAATTTCAATAGGAGTTCCATGAGCATCATCTGCGCATATGTAGATGGCTTTTTCTCCAATTAATTTTAAGAACCTTACAAATATATCAGTCTGTATATATTCAACTAAATGGCCAATATGAATAGGACCATTTGCATAAGGTAATGCTGCTGTAACTACTATTTTTTTCATATAAGAAATAGATTAATGTTAATTTAAAAAGTTTGCTATATCTAATTGATTAGTAATGGATTAAATCCAATAATTTATAAAATATTAAATTAAATAAATTTCCAATGTATAAAAACGTAAAATCAAATATCTGGAAGTTTTTTATATTCTCTTTATCGCAAAGAAGAAATTTTATTCCTATACTTTCTATATACTTCCTGACCTTACCTAATACTACTGCAAAACAGATTGGTTTTTATTTGTCAATAGGTTTTTTAATGTCATTTTTATTAGAGATTCCATCTGGTTACTTTAGTGATAATTTTGGACATAAGAATGCATTGATATTGGCTAAAATCTCTATGATTGGTTCCCTATTATCTTTTATCTACGCAAATGGGATTCCATTATTTATATTAGGATCAGTATTACAGGCAATATCGTGGAGTTTAGGAAGCGGAACTAAAGAAGCATTTATGTATGATACATTAAGGAGTTTAAAACGTGAAAATCAATATTCTAAGGTGATGAGCAAGATAAGTGCAAATGTTTCTTTGATTAGTATATTTTTAATATTAGCTCTTCCATTTTTTACATCAATTGATATCTTATTGCCTTTAAAAATAAGTTTACCTATTGATTTTATCGGATTATTTGCAGTGTTATCTCTGATTAATCCAAAATCTAGTACAAGGATAATCAAAAGAAAAAAAATATTCGAATTATTTAAAGAAGGTTATAAAAACAATTTTTATCCTCTTTCAATCTTCTTAGGGGCAATCATGGGATTTATGCTAGCCCATAGTGCTTTCAGGCCAGTCTATTTGGAAAGTCTAGGATTACCTATTATCTTTATTGGTGCAGTGATGGGAATATCAAGAATATTTTGGTTTGTTATAGGACATAAATCTCATTTAATTGAAGAGAAGATTTCTATGAAAAAACATTTATTGATAGAAATCTTTATTTTTTCAGGATATTTTATTATTATTGGATTTTTTTCAAATGTTTACATTTTAATTTTGATTATGGCATTGGCTAATGGTTATATGTGGGGAAGAGATCAGGTTACAAAAAATTATTTATTGAAAAAAATAATTTCTAAAGATTATAAGGCAACTATGCTTTCTATCCACAGCCAGATCTCATTAATTTTCCAATTTATTATTGCGTTTGTAATTGGCTTTGTCCTTGAACACTCATTTAAAATAGGATTTTATCTTATGGGAGTGGCATTGTTCGTAATATTATTAACTGCATATAAATTTATTCGAGAAAAATAACAAGATTTATTTTTTCTTTTTAATAGCTTTCATCTTCTTTGTAACAGGAATCTTTTCATTACATTTCTGGCATGTAAAGATATAAGCCTTTGTTCCCTTAAATGGCTTTAGTTTATATTCTGTTTTTGTTTCTCCTTTATTGCCACAATGAGGGCATGTATAGATTATCTCAACATTCAGTGATTCTTCATGCTCTTGATTTGGTTCTTGATATTTGCATTTTGGACATTCATAATAATCTGCTTTCTTATCTACTTTGCCGTTTTTCTTTATCGGTTTTCCCATCCTAGCCTTGCATTTAGGGCATTCTTTTCTTTTCACCCATGCAATAATTTCTACATTATCAATAGTTCTTCTAGTAAAATAAGTGCATTCATCCATTGAATCTGGCATTGTTAATGGCATTTTATAAAATAATTTATTTATTTATTTATATATTTTACGTAAAACACAATCTCATAACAGTTTCTTCTTCTTCTTTTCTGTCTTCTTCAATTTGATAATATTGTGCTTCTAATAACTTAGGTGTAATTCTTTCTATTTTGGTTAACTCAAAATGTTTTGGATAATATTCAATCAAAATATTAATATTTTTAATTGCTTCATTTCCTAATTGAACTGACTTATTAAAATTTTGCATTCTTTGATCATAAAAAGCTCTTTTAGGACAAATTAAAACTCCAACTTCTGTTAATCTTAATTTATATTTTGTAGCCATTTGAAAATTTATTTTTGATTTCAATTCCCTTGTTCTAAACATCATGTAATAATAAAGAGCCCTTATATCATTTGTTTGGTCTAGATTCTCAACATAGTTTAAAATATTATTTAAATAACCTAGCATTGACCATTTACCATCTAAATCTTCTGGATAGCCTTGATCAAAATTAAAATCTTTTTCAATTTCTCTAACTTCTTTTAAACCATCTTTAAAAGAATATTCGTTATACTTAATGATATAACCAGTTATAGTAGGATAACCCATATAACCAATCATTGAAATTATAAAAATCAATATAATAAAAATTATAATTTTTTTCATAATCTTTTCACCTCAATTGAAATAGCTTTTTCATTAACCCTTATGTATCTTGGGCATTCTGTAAAAGGATAGTTATTATTATTACAATAATCTATTATTTTTTTCTTTCTTTCATTATCTTCGTATTTAACAATAACATTAAAACCTTTTTGCTTTTTGTGGATTATATCAAAATCTTTTAAATCTTTTTTTATTTGTTTGTTTGTTTTAAACATTTTCTTGGTTTTAGTATTTATCTCCTTTAATTGTTTATGTAAATTTTCAAAGTTTATATCTGGTTTTTTTTGTAAACTATTTTCAAAATATTTAAAAAAATCATAATTGTTTGTAGCGATAATTCCGCCACCAGAATCAATTGTTTTCCATTTTCCAAAAGAACCTACAATAATATTTCCATATTTTGCATATTTTGTTCCTATACTTCCAGAAATATCATTTATTAACATTTTTTTCATCTTAGCAATTCTTTTTACATCTTCGTAAAATGCGTAAGCAGGCATTGAGTTTATTAGAAAAAAACAATTTTCTGGAATTGAAAAAAATTTAAGATTTATTAAGCCATAATCTGTATTTAATTTAACTACATCAAATCCAAGTTTTTTTGAAAAATCATTATATGTAAGCCAACCGCCTTGATCCTGAATAAGGCTTTTTTTTTTTTTCAAAGATTTCATTAATTCCAAAGCTAATTTTATAGAAGTATTTCCCCTATCTGTGAATAATATATACTGCTTTTTTGTTAACTTTTGTAATAACTTAACGCATTTGTCTTTCATTAGAAATTTTTAATGAGATTTCATTTAAAAATCTTTTTATAATGGCAAATAATAATTAGATAATATGTACTATAATGAGATATCTAAAGGATATAATGAATTGCATAAAGCAGAGCAGTTAAATAAAATCAGGATTATTTGTAATGAATATAATTTTACTGATAAAAAGATATTAGATATTGGATGTGGACCTGGTTATTTATTAGAATATTTAACTGATAAGATTAAATTTAAATCATATACTGGCTTAGACCCTTCTATTGAATTAATGAAATTAAATAAATATTATAAAAAAAAAAAATTTGTTAATAAGAAAATAGAAGATTTTAGATTAGAAAAATATGATGTTATAGTAATAATTAGCTCTCTACATCACCTTGATATTAATATAATCAAGAAACTTAAGAATCATGCAAAAGATTTTATCTTTTCTGTTTATAAAAGAAGTAAAAAATTCAATGAAATTAAGAAAATTATAAAGGAAAATTTTAAAATTAAAAAGACTATTTCTGAGAAAAAAGACGTTATTTACTTTACTTAAATTTAGGTAAGTTTTTTAAATAGACTTAGATCATTTTCTTAATAGGTGATGTTTATGGCAAATTTTAAACTAGTCATTTCAACAAAAGACGGAAAAAGCTATCAAAGAGAAGTAAAAGATCCTAATGCAAGAAAGTTTTTAGGAATGAATATAGGTGATAGTATAAAAGGAGAAGCAATTGACTTAACTGGTTATGAATTTTTAATTACAGGTGGAAGTGATTATTGTGGTTTTCCAATGAGAAAAGATGTTACAGGAATGGGAAGAAAAAAAGTTTTAATTATTAAAGGAGTAGGTTTAAGAAAAACCAGAAAAGGAATGAAATATAGGAAAACTGTCTGCGGTAATACAATCCATTCAAAAATAAGTCAGATTAATCTTAAGGTCATTAAAGAAGGTAAGGAAAAACTAGGAAAAGAAGAAGTTAAAGAAGAAAAGCCAAAAGAAAAGAAAGAAGTTAAAGAAAAGCCAAAGAAAGAAGAGAAGCCTAAGGAAGAGAAAAAAGGGGGTAAAGAAATAAGTGCCAAAAAAGAAAAAAACTGAAAAGGAAAAAAAAAAGAAAAAAGAAATAGTACAACCAGAGATAAATATTGGTCTGATAGGCCATGTTGATCATGGAAAAACAACATTAACAAAGAAATTGTCTGGAAAATGGACAGATACTCATTCTGAAGAATTAAAAAGAGGTATAACTATAAGATTAGGTTATGCTGACTCTACTTTTTATTATGATAAAAAAAAAAAAATATATACTTCTAAGCCAGGAAAAGATACAAAGATATTAAGGAAGGTTAGCTTTATTGATGCACCAGGTCATGAATCTTTAATGGCAACTATGTTTTCAGGAGCAGCTATAATGGATGGTGCTTTATTATTAATTGCAGCTAATGAATTATGTCCTCAACCTCAAACAAGAGAACATTTAATGGCTTTGGAGATTATTGGAGTAGAAAATATTATTGTTATTCAAAATAAAATAGATTTAGTTAGCAAGAGTGAGGCATTAAAAAATTATAAAGAGATTAAGAATTTTTTAAAAAATACAAAATTTAAAAATGCCCCTATTATCCCAATTTCTGCTCAGCATAATATTAATGTTGATGTTTTAATAGAAACTATTGAAAAACATATTCCCACACCTAAAAGAGATAAAGGAAATCCATTAATGTTTATTGCCAGAAGTTTTGATATTAACAAACCTGGAACTAAGATTGATAATATAAATGGAGGAGTTTTGGGAGGGGCAATAAAACGAGGAATGTTAAAAGTTGGAGATGAGATTGAGATAAAGCCAGGTTATACAATTGAGAAAAAAAATCAAGAAATATGGAAATCATTAAAGACAAAAATTGTTAGTATAATGTCAGGAAAAGAATCAATAAAAGAAGCAGGACCAGGAGGAAGCATAGGAATATTAACATTACTAGACCCTCGTATAGTAAAATCAGATAAATTAGTTGGGAAACTTGTTGGCCTGGAAGGAGAATTACCAGACGTGTTACATAATTTAAATTTAGAGGTTCACTTATTAAATAGGGTTGTTGGAACTAAAGAAGAGCTGAAAGTAGAACCAATAAAGATGAATGAAACTTTAATGTTAAATGTTAATTCTGCTGCAACTGTTGGAATAATAACTAGTATTGGCAAGAATATTAGCTGTAAGTTAAAACTTCCAATATGCGCAGAAAAAGGCAGTAGAGTAACTATTTCTAGAATGATTGGCAATAGGTTTAGGTTAATTGGTTATGGGATTATTAAGTGAATTATCTACATATTATAGGTTCATGCTTGCTCTATAACCGTCTCTAAAGGGATAAATTTTATCATCTATACTAAACCCCATTTTTTTAGCTAAAGATTTGCTTATTTCATTTGTAGGATCTATATAGCCGCATACTTCTTCTTCGCCATTTTTTTTTGCATCACAAATAGCTCTTTTAATTAAAGATGAAGCAATACCTTTTTTCCTTTGACCTGATTTAACATAAACCATTAATTCATAATCTCTATTTAACATCCTAATTTTTACAAAAAGAAATCCTACTGGTTCTTTATTGACTCTTGCGATATAATGAATATAATCTTTAGAATTAACTTCATATTCTAATCTACGTGTAACCTTTTCTTTACTAAAATCACCAAAAAAAGTAGAATTATTATTAACAAGTAAGTTTGCAATTTCTTCAAGATATCTATTTTTTTTGGATAGTTTATATATGATTAGGTTTCCCATATAAATGATGTATTCAATGTATATTTTTAAGATTTCCTTTTTTTTTTCTATATTGAATATAATTAATACTTTTCCTTTCCCACTGTTTAGTTAACATAAAAATTAATAAAATACCTTTTTCTAAACTTAAGAATAAAGTGGTTTAGTTAAATATGGCTAGAAAGAAAAGAAGAAGAAAAAGGCTGAATAAAAGGCCTAAAAGAAGAAAAGCAAGGAAAACCAGAAAAGTGGGAAGAACTAGAAGAAAAGCAAGGAAAACCAGAAAAGTGGGAAGAACTAGAAGAAAAGCTAGAAAAAGAGTAAAAAGAGTTAGAAGAAGGCCTAGGAAAAGAATTAGAAAAGTAAAAAAAGTATTTAAAAGAAGAGGAAGAAAAAAAAGAGTCAAGATCAGCAAGAGAATAAGAATTAAGGTTAAAAAGCCATATCCAAGAAGATTTTTAAGAAATGTTTCTCCAGAAAACTCATTATGGATAATAAATGGTGACATTGTTAAAAGCTTAAGAGAGCTGTTAAAAGAATTAAAGATAATGAATGATGAAGCATTTAGATATCATGTAAATAAAGAAAGAAATGATTTTTCAAAATGGGTTAAAGAGATTATTGGAGACAGAAAATTAGCAGTAGGATTAAAAAAATCTAAAACAAGAGATAAGGCATTAAAAGCAATAACAAATAGGATAAAAGAATAAAATATAAATACTTTAATTATCTAAACTATAATGGGGTGGTAAGCATGTATGATGCTTTTAAGAAAATAGAAATAGTAACTGATATAAAAAGAAGGGTTGTTACTTTTACACATATAGATGATTTAGATAGAGCTTCTGAAATAGCAAGAAGATGGTTTAAGGGTTAATCAATAAGCTGATTAACAACATCATCAACTACATTAGATGGAATTGCAAATCCTAATCCTTCAAAACCAGTTCTAGATATTTTAAAATTAGTAATACCAATAATTTTTCCTTCTTTATTTACTATTGGGCCTCCTGAACTTCCTGGTGAGATAGGAACATCTGTCTGGATATAACCAATATTATTACTACTAACAACTCTATTTACAGCAGAAACAATACCTTCTGTGACAGTAAAAGATAGTCCAGATGGATTTCCTAATGCTATAACTTTCTCCCCTACTTGAATATCATCTGAATCAAGTGTTTGTAAATGAGGATATTGTTGCTCTATTTGTAATAATGCTACATCACTATCACTATCAAAGCCAACTAATCTTACAGAATGCCATTCCCCATCATAAGTCAATATTCCTATACTTTTCATACCCCTTATTACATGCTCATTTGTTACAATATAACCAGAAGTTCTTAGGAAAACTCCTGAGCCTTGGCCTTTATCTGTTACTACACTAACAACAGATTCTAAAATATCCTGTACTATAGCAGAGAAATCAGCACTTTCAACTTTTATTTCTTTTATATCACTCTCTAACTCTTGTTTTAAATCCTGTAATTCTTGTTGATTTTCTGTTTGTGTTGCTTGTATCAAAATAACCAGATCTTGTTTGTTTTTTTTTAAATCATCTTCAACATTAGATATTTTTTGATTTAATATAACGCTTTGAGTATTAATTTCTTCATTTAATGAAATAATGTTATCATTAAGAATATTATAAATATAATATTGATAAATAATAAAGATAAATAATAAAGATATTACAACAGTTAATATTAAATTCTTCTTTTTCATAACAAAAACCATTATAAATACTTATTTAAATACTTTTTCAAATGGAATGTAACAAAAAAGAAAATCTAAAGATATGTAATTGTACTTATCCTGGTTGTCCTAGGAAAGGTATGTGTTGTGAATGCTTAGCTTATCATCTAAATAAAAAACAATTGCCTGCTTGTTGTTTTCCAGATGATATAGAAAAGACGTATGATAGAAGTTTTAGAAGATTTATTGAGATAAATAGTTAATTCTTATTAAAAATAAAAAAAAATTAATAAAATTTATATATAGTTACACTTAAATTTCTAACATGCCGCGATCGCATAACCCGGTACTTCCTAAGCTCTGCTTAGGATAGCAGGAGATTGCGGGGGCCTTGAGCTGTGCGAAATACTCGCATTAGATAGCCTCTTTCCTTCGGGATATCCCGGTTCAAAAGCTGGAAGGTTCAAACCTTTGGTTTGAAAGTCCGGGTCGCGGCGTTATACCTTTTTGGTACCTTAGTAAGACACAAAATAAGTTTAAGAAAATAGAACAAATATGCAGTATGTGATTGTATACTATTCAAAGAAGGGCTTGTGTATTTGGTTGAAGTTAAAGCCACAAAAGAAGCGAAATTTTACGAACGTGCCCAGATAAGAGAACAGTTGAACAGAATGAAGGCTGTTGCAAAAAAGTCGAACGTTCGGGCAATGTTGGCGATTAAATTCAAACACAGAGGCTGGGATATAAGAGAACTTTAATTTTTTTCCCCCCCTATCCAATATAACTTGATTCTTCGCTTACTTTACCTTTTAACTTCTTCAAAACACTTCTTTTAGAAACAGCTTCAAATTCTTTAATCTTACAGAAATAAGAGATTTATATATTTTATGGTTGTGCACTTAGAAAATTATTTAAATAAGAAAAAGTTAAGATTATATTAATAGAAAAGAGGTTTAGAGCTAATGAAACTGAAGATAAAACATTTGTTATTATTTGCGATTTTAATTTCATTTCTAGCATCTTATCTCTTTCCGGGAGGTGGAAATAATGAGACAATTCAGACATTAATAACATTTATTGGAATTCTTTTTGGTGTAATTGTTGGATTTTTTATTGCAGATTTGTATGCTAGATATCACGGCATAAGAGAGAATGCTGCAATTGATTCAAGTTGTTTGTCAACTTTTTATTTCTTTGCAACAATATTAGCAAAGAATAAAAAAAAATGGTTGGAAAATGTAAGAAAGAGAATTCACAATTATGTAAAGAAATTTATGCCCCTTCCATGGGAAAGATATTCTGAAACAGAAAAAGAATTTGGAATGCTGGGAAATTCTTTGAAAGAATTAAATTATTCCACTGACAAAGAAAATGAAACATACTCAAATATTTTAGCTGTTTATTCCCAACATTCTGATGCAAGAGAAAAATTAGTTATGTATGGAAAAGATAAACTTTCCTGGGGAGAGTGGTTGGTTACTTCATTTTTAGGTATTTTGTTACTAGGATCATTATTCTACGTTAAAGATACATCTCTTGAGTCCATAATTTTTACAGGTGCGATTAGTTCTGCTATTCTTATTTTATTTATAGTTGTGAGAGATTTGAATAACCTGAACTTCGGAGAAAATGCTGTTTCAATAGAACCTTACGAAAGGGTTCTAGATGCTATCAACAAACCAAGATATCATAAGAATAAAAGAGGAAAAACATTTATTTAAAGAAATCTTCAAAGAAGTTTGTTTATTGTTAGTTTCAATAAAATTTCCATTTTTTTTTTTTTTTTTTAATTAATATATTTATTAACTTATAAAAGGCATTTTAAATTTTATCTCGCATATTCCCAATAACTTAATCCGAAACTTGAGTTTATTTTGTCTCTTAACTCAGTTAATTCTTCAAGGGTTACATCTGTACATGTCCCTAAAAAGTCTTTTCTTGTTTGGTCAAGGTTATAATCTAAACAATCTCTAGAATATTTGGATCTCATCTTTGGATGTTCCATAAACTGTTCCCACAACATGCTTCCTGGCAATGGGATTATCATATTCACATAAGGGCGAACTCCTTCTATATTCCTAAGCTCATCAGTTAATGCTTCAGTTTCTTGTAAGCTTCTCTTAGTTTCACCCAACAATCCAATAACAAATGAAGCAGAAACTCCTATATCATTTTCTCTTGTTTGTCTTACCGCTTTAAGCACTTCTTTTTTTGTATATGATTTTCTATTTTTTCTTAATATTTCTTCACTTCCTGATTCAATTCCATAAAGAATATTATCAATCCCACATTCTTTCATAATTTTGGTTTTCTCTTCTGTCATGTCTCTTATATCTGCAAAAACCATCATCCCCATGCCTGATTGAGAATTATACGCTTCAGAAAATGCATTAACCCAATCTGTATTAGCCCACGTATCACTTACATCAATAACATAATCTATACTATAATCATCTCTCAATTGCCTTATTTCTCTTTCAACGTTTTTTGAATTTCTTGTTCTATATTCATTATCTTGTCTTGCACAGAAACTACATCTTCGCATACATCCTCTTTGAGAAAAAATATTTGTTGGTCTTTCAGCATCTATATTTAGTAAAGTATTTGTTCCCTTAAAATATTCAATGTAATCTTCTAACCTCAATCCTCCAACACTTCTATCTAAAACTGAATAATAAGAATCTAGATTTGGTTTCTCTATAGCGGTCTTTTCTAATGAACCATTTCTGCGAAAAACTAAATTAGGAATTTTGTCTAGACGTTGAAAACGATATTCAATCAGTCCTCTTAATGCAGCTTCTCCATCATATACAACAACAGCATCGGTTTCTGGTAGTTGAAATAAAACTTCAGGTCTTGCTGTAGCAGCTTGTCCTCCAAAAATAACAAAGCTACCATTAGATTTTGCCACTTTTGCAATATCTAAAACATTCGAAATTGATAATGTAGTAAAACTTATACCAGTTAAATCAGCATTTAATCTCTCCAGAATTTCACTTTTAGTAAGATGTGTTCCATCTAAAATTTCAATATCAGAAATATCGTTCACAGCATTTGCTAAACTAATTAAATCAAGAGGCATATACCATTTATCAACATTTACTAAATCCTCAGTTAGGGGTGCTTTAACTAATTGAACTTTCATAAATTAAAGTATAATGAATAGAAATAAATATTTTTGTTGCGGAAATTCCGCAACATATATAAACAATAACAAATTTTTGTTATATATGAAAAAGATAATTGAAATATTAAAAAATCTTGGTTTTGAAGAAAGAGAGATTAAGATTTATTTGACTTTAATAAGAAATGAATCATTAACAGCATTAAAAATATCTAAAGAAACAAGAATAGATAGAACTACTGTATATGATATTTTAGAAAGATTAATTGATAAAGGTATAGTCTCTTTTATTATAAAAAATAAAACAAAACATTACAATGCATTATCTCCTGAAAAACTTTTAGTGTATTTTAATGAAAAATATGTTTCATTAAAAAATATTATTCCAGATTTAAAAATCATCTCTAATATTAAAAAAGAAGAAACTAAATTTGAAGTTTTTCAAGGATTAGAGGGAATAAAATCTATTCTTAAAGATTTAGTCAATACAAAAAAAAGATATCAAGTTATAGGGTTTAGAAAAGAATATGAAGATTTATTAAGTTATTTCAATGAACATTCTATAAAAAAATTAGATTCTTTTAAAGTAGAAGAGAAAGCAATATTGCCAAAAGGAGAAAAGATTAAAAAATTAGAATATGGAAAATACAAGTATATTGAAAAAGGATTTTTATCTCCAATCACAACCTTAATTTATGACAATAAAGTTGCTTTTTTTATTTGGACAGAACCAGAATACGCGATGCTAATTCAAAATGATACTTTTGTAAAAGGTTATAGAGAATATTTTGATTTATTATGGAAAATTGCTAAAAGATAAATTAATTTAGAATTTGGTTTGATTGTAGCTATGGTCTTATTAATCCTAAGCTTTAGCTTTTATGAAAAAAATAAAATCGAACTCTTTAGCACTCTTAATACTGTTTTTTATCAAGCAATTATTTTCTTTTCTATCTTAGCTTTAGGGACAGCCATTATTTATACTTCTCTTTGTTATTACAAAAGTTTTAATATAATCAAAAAATATTATAAATCTAAACATTTTCATTAATAAGAATTGAAAAATGAAAAACATTAAAGCAATAATCTTTGATTTTGATGGTGTAATAAATAACGGAGTTAAAGTTCATTATAAGTTTTATAGAGATTTGTGTAGATTACATAAAATAAAATCACCATTTTCAACACAAAAGGAATTTAAAAAATGGTTTGATCCTATAAATTATAAAACAAATTATAAAAATTTAGAGATTTCTTTAAAAGATAAAAAAAATATTTCATATAAAAGATATATTAAGCGAATTGGAATTCCAATTATAAAAGGAATGAAAAGAGTGATAGAAAAATTAAATAAAAGATATATGCTTGCAGTTGTTTCTACAAATCATAAAGAAGTTATAGAACATCAACTTAAAGATTATGGGCTATTAAAATTCTTTAAAGTTATAATAGGAAATGGTAATGTGTTTAAGATTAAACCTCATCCAGAAGCATTATTAAAATGTTTGAAAAAATTGAAATTAAACAATAAAGAAGTTATTTATATTGGAGACATGGTTAATGATGTGATAACAGCGAGGAATGCAAATATAAAGATAACTTCAGTAACTTGGGGATGGTCTTCAAAAGAAGAGTTAAAAAAAGCTAAACCAGATTGGATAGTGGGTAAACCTGAAGAATTACTTAAAATCTTTTAAAAAGAACTGATTTGCAGTTGTTTATAATTTGGTTTGTTATTATAGGATTGGTAAGATAATTATAATTAATAAAATATATAAATTAGTTTAAATATATAACATATATGAAAAAGATTTTTACTAATAAACTAGTAAATATAGCAATGATTCTAATTTTAACAATTTTTATCAGCTCTTGCACTCCAAATATTCAACCAAATTTAATAAAACCTATTGAAAATAAAACTATAAGCGACATAGAGGAAATAGAAGATCCAAAATCTGAAGAAAAATTACAAAAAGAGACAATTATAGAAGAAGAAATAGCAATTATAGTAAAAGAGGAAGTAAAATGTCCAGATGGATATTATGAAAGTTTTGAAGAATGTCTATATGGGGGATGGCATTCAACCAATCTTAAAGATGGAATTCATTGCTGCAATGAAAAACCGAAATGTCCAGAGGGATTAAAAGAATGTGAAGATAATGAATGTGGACAAGGAAGAATATATTCAGGTATAATTATATGTTGTGAGTATTGTAAAGGAGAAGAACCTATAATCCAAGAAGGATGTGGCGATTTATTAAATAATGAAAATGTTATGTTTGGCTATCCTAGTACTGAACATATTCTTGAAAGACAAGCTTATGTGATATCTCATGATGATAATAAGAAAGTAGCAACTTGGGTAAGCTATCATCTCACAGCCGAATACTTGAAAGTGAATGCAATAAGGTCAAATAAATTCAAAGCTGATCCAGATATTCCTAAAGGGAATAGAGCTGAACTTGTAGATTACAAAGGAAGTGGTTATGATAGAGGGCATATTGCTCCATCAGCTGATATGTTAAGAAGTCAGAGTATTAATGATGAAAGTTTCTTACTTTCAAATATGGCTCCACAAACAGCCTTATTCAATAGAGGTATATGGAAGAATTTAGAGAGCCTTGTTCGTGATTGGGCCAGAATAAGGGAAAGTATCTGGATAATTTCTGGTCCTATATTTAATGAAGGGTTTCAAACAATAGGCCCTAATAAAGTTGGAGTGCCACAACGTTTTTTCAAGATAGTTATTTCTGGAGAAGATTGTGATTTTGATGCAATAGCTTTTATCTTTTCTAATGAAAAAGGGGAAAACCCTCTTGAAGATTATATAATATCTATAGATGATATAGAATCGGAAACCGGTTTGGATTTTCTTGATGTACTTGAAGATACATTAGAAGAAAATATTGAGTCTAGTCCTGCTGAAGGGTTATGGGATAACTAGAGATTTAGTTAAATTTAAATAAACGGTTTCTGAATGAGTTGTGTTGGGTGGTTTTAATGGGTAAAAGTTTATTGGATGATATTGGTATGGATATTAAATTACCAAATATTAAATTACCAACTTTGTGGAATGAAAAGACAGGTAAGAAAAGCAGAAAACCTGTTTCTAGAGGAACTTTAAGAGAACTTTATAGCAGAAGTGGTGGAGAATGTGAAGAGTGTGGAGAGAGTTTTAAAGGTTTAAAATCTCACATACATCATAAAGATAGAGATTCAAGTAATAATGAAGAAAGTAATTTAATCATCTTATGTCCTAATTGTCATAGTAGATGGCATTACAAACATAAACCCAAAGAACCTAAAAAACCTAAAAAGCCAAAAAGTATATTTGATATAAGAGTATAATTTAAAATGAAAAAACTATTATTAATCTTAATCTTTGTAATTTTTCTAGTTGGTTGTTCTGAAACACCAACTGGTTCTGTAACCAAAGAACCTATAAAAACACAAGCTCAAGAAATAACACAACAAACAGAGACAGAATCACAAGAAACAAAACCAAAACAACCAGAAACCCCAAAAGAAATTATTTATTCTATGAATCAAAATATTAAAGTTGATGATTTAATTTACAAAGTCACAAAAGTAGAAACTTTTACAGAAATGGGTTCTTCAATGTTTAAGAAAGAAACTAATGGAAAATTTATCAAAGTTTATCTTGATATAACAAATAATGCAAAAGAAACTCAACAAATATTTACTCCAAGATTTAAAATAATAGATAACCAAGATAGAAAATATGATAGACTTGCTGAAGATATGATGTATATTTCAGATTATCTTGAATTAGGAAAACAACTTCAACCAGGATTAACTTCTTCTGGAGCAATTGTTTTTGAATTACCTAAAGATTCAACAGAACTTAAATTAATAATTAGGGGAGATTGGCTTTCAGTATCTGAAGTGAAAATTGAATTATCAAATATAAATAACATTGGTAAAGATACAACACAAAAAGAAGAAATAGATGATATAATGGATGAAGCAATGGAAGATAGTGAAGAGATAATGGAAAAAGCTATGGAAGATTCTCAGAAGATGATTGATGATTTAATGAAAGATTTTCCTGGTTTTAATTAATAAATAAGTTATATGAGGGTTTTGAATGAGTTTTAAAGAATATTTAAAAAAAGTAGGAAAGTTTGTAGGCATACTCCTTTTAGGAGTAGTTATAACAATAATTGGTTTTATTATATTTATTTATCAAAAATCATTAAGCATACCTCAATCAATTATAGCATTAATAGTTATGGTGTTTGGGTTATTAGTTATTGGTTACGCTTTATATAAAATAAAACTTTAAATAATTAATTATTGGAAAAATGAAAAAACTAATATTGATTTTAATCTTTGTAATTTTTCTAATTGGTTGTTATAAAACTCCAACTGGAGATGTAGTTCAAGAACCAATTAAAACACAACCTCAGCAAAAAGAACAAACTGAACCAACACAGGTTACAGAAACTAATTCAGATGAAACAGAAACTAAAACGGAATCAAAAGAAGAAATAACTGCAACTGAAAAGCTAAAGAATGAATTAGATATAATAGGTTATAAAGTTTTTTTAATATTTAAAGGGAAACATACTAAAGGGAATTATCTCAATATAATCTATGAGGAAACAGATAACGAAGGAATTGAAGATTTAGTAAACTTACGAAAATTTGGTGTTAAGTATTTCCCTAACAAGGACTTTTATCTTACTTCTTCAATAAATTATGAGAAAGAAAGAAGTGAATATTGGGTTATAAACAAAAGAGATACATTATCTTTAATAGCGGGAGAAGATCCTCCTGCAAAAGACAACTATATTTTTTCTTATAGACCTACATCTGCAAAGTGGGATGATTACCATAGAGGATATTCATTTACTTTATCTAAAGAAGAATATTCCTTATTAGAATTTAATAATGTTGTGACAGAAAGATTAATTGCCGAATTTAAAGGAACAGGGAATACAAAAACAGAAACATTTAAGGCACTAACAAGGAATACAAAAATATCCTTTTTTTATTTTACAGATGATCCTGACTATGCAATAATGAATGTTCGTGCAACTAAATTAGGTTCTGATATTTCATCTACTTCTGGTTCTACAAAAGGTGGATTCAATTTAGGGAGCACTTATTCTGGAATGGGTGACACCCACTTATATGAAAAAGGAACTTTTTATTTAGATGTAAATGTAGCTAATGTTAATAGTTGGACTGTTTCAGTATATGAGGTAAGATAATGAGTATTATGAAAAATAAACGTGAAAAAGTCAAGTGCGAAAATTGTGGTAATGAACTGATTTTTGATGAGAACCTCGTTGAAGAAATTGATGATAAAATATATTGTAAAGAATGTGCCAATAAAATAAAAGAGAAGGTAATGAAGAGGTAATATGGGAATAATTACTAAAAAAAAATAAACAGTAAAATTTATATAAATATCAAATAAAGTATAGATATAAGGGGGATGGATGAAAAATAGGTGTTTACTATTAGTTGTATTAGTTTTAATTACACTCTCGAATATTGTTTCTGCAACATTCTATCCTCATAACCAAAAAATAACAATAACAGATTCTGATGGTTCTTACAGGGGTTATATTATCCCTTATCAAAAAGAAGTTTTTTTTCAAAATTATGCTTATCTGAAATGGCAAAGACAAGGTTTTCCAGAAGGCAACACTTTTCCTATTGCATTAATTAAAGGCACTACAGTTCCTTTACCATTTGGTATTGAAGGAGAATTGTTAAGAGTTAAAATAAATTCAATTTCTAATTTTGGAGTTGATTTAACAATTGATAAATCAGATATTATAACAGAAATACAAAATATTCCTGAAACTCTGCCTGAAAATGTAGAAGCAATTAGCGAGGAAATTGAAGAACAAGTTAAAGATGTAAGTGAAGATATTGAAGAGGGATTGGAAGATTTAAACATAGAAATTAGCAATTTTATAACTCAACTTGACCAAAGAGTTGATAAATTCATTAATAGAGGTTATCACTCTTCTTTACATATTTTAAGTTCTAATGCAAATACAGTAGAAAGAAGAATTGATAATTTAATTAAAAATAAAGAATCTGAATTTGCAGAAAAGATTGCAGATAGAATAATTCCTTTGTTGATAGATACTTTTGTTGCTGGAACTTTTCCAATAACTAGTGTTAGTTATAATTTAATTATAAGTCAAGTACCTTCTTCTGTAAGGCATGAGATTACTCAATTTATCTATAATATTGATACAGATGATGAAAATCAATATTCTAATGATTATATGTTAAGTAAAAGCGG
>SDBV01002283.1_pt1 | contig 28668 bp, 28 predicted proteins | sample 2277081 | NCBI WGS metagenome assembly SDBV01 (sample SAMN10402039, study PRJNA504765) | marine sediment metagenome | isolation source: marine sediment core GS10_PC15, 223 cmbsf | place: Arctic Ocean: Southern Knipovich Ridge | collected 2010
CTTTATCTCAATGGGGTGGAAGTGTTTGAGGTGCCTGACGCTGACTATGACCCGTGGGACCCCGAAACTGATAACAAGGGTTTTTTCACGGTAAGCTTTCCGGTTCCAGCCCTCGACCCAGACTGGTACGAAGTTATAGCAGTAGATGGAGACGGTAATTGGGCAGCCGCTTCCTTTGAAGTTACTCTGCCCTAGTAGTAAAGATGATGAAGAAGGTGAGAAAATACACTAAAAACCAACGGGGCTATATCCTGCCCCTGTCGCTGGTTATTATGCTGTTTGGCAGTCTGGTAGTAGGCAGCCTGTTCACTTATATTGGGGCTAGCCTTAAAACTCGGTCTATAGCCAGGGATAACCTCAATGCATATTACGCTGCTGGTGCCGGGGTACAACTGGTGATTGCCAAGCTTATCCAGGCGGACTATGAAGAAAGTGGTGAGCTTGCCCCTCTACCGGAAAGGTTTGATGACGGGGATGGGACAATGGAGGACGGTGAATACTATACGCCATCATCAGACCCATACCTCTTCCCTGGCGCATCAAATGTGATTAACGGCTACGAGGTGAGGATGACGGTGGAACATGGAGACAGGTGGATACCAGATTATGTTGACTACCAGATAACCGCCTATGCCTTTGAGCCAGGTGCATCAGGCTTTGATGAGGCTAAAGACAAAGTAGTTGCCGTTGTCCGCCAGACACCCTACCCCATCCCCGCTTATGATGGGTTGAGTTTTAGGGCAACTATTATCTCCTGGCAACGCCAGTAGTGAAATAAAAAGGTAGACTTGAAGGGATAAGGTCCTTTCGTTATAATAGGGGGTAAGCCTATGAAAGTAGATATAAATCTGTTACCACCGGAGTACCGACCTAAGCGCTGGGCGCTACCATTAACTATACTCTTGATAGTTATCATCCTCGCTATCGGCTACTATAGTTATGGCTTCGTTATTGAAAATACCGAGGCTACAAATGAGATTGACCGGCTGCAATCCCAGCTAGATTCCCTAAATGCCGAGATTAACAGCGTTATTAATGACCCCACTATTAAGGAATACATCGAGCGAGTTGCTGATGCCCAGAGTGAAGTGGATACATTGGGAATCGCAAAGCAGGACTACGAAAAATATAATATCGATAGAATATATGTGATGGGTGTGCTTCAAACGGTACGTGAGCTGGCGCCCAGTGATGTAATCCTCATCTCCTTCGAGCAAAATGATAATGAAATCGCTGTAGAGGGTGAACTAAGTAGTGAGACCCAGAACTCCGTCATAATAGTTGAATATGCCAAACTACTTGAGGGTCGTAACCTCTTTTCCCGCGTTGCTTTCGAAATCGATACTGAGGAACGCACAGTAGATGAGAAAACAGTGGAAGTCATTATCTTTACTCTCCTGCTCGAGGTTATGCCCGGAGCGGTATGATGAAAAAATTAACTAAACTACACACCATATTAATCATTGTCCTGATACTAGTGCTGGCAGGTGGTGCCTACCTCTTCTCTAGCAAAGGGCAGGCTGAGAGTAAACAGCCGGGAATTCAGGATGAAATCACCCAGGCGATGATGCGACTAACCGTTGCCAATGAGGAGAATGACCTTGATACCTTGAAACAGAAACTCGCCAAGCTGCAAGCCAGGCTTCGTGAGACTAGCGAGCCTCTATTCCCTGAGGATGCGCCCAGTGTTAAGATTGGCGATGTAATAGTTGATACAGTAGATAAGTATGATTTGGCTCTTCTCACTCTCGTGACTAATGCCGACGCTGGCACCGTGACCATTAAGGTTGATGAAGATTCTGATGGTAATAAATATAGTAAAGCTGAGTATGAGGTTAAGGTACGGGGCACAATAGGTCGCATTAACAGCTTCATCGGTGAAATTGAGCGGGCAGAATTCGCTACCCTCACCATTGAGGATATGGAAATCTCCAGGATAGAAGAAGAGGCTGCCGAGCTGTGGGAGGCTGAATTCACCATAGTTACCCTCTACCAGTATGAATAGAAAACCTAATTAAAAACCTAAAGGGGTAGAGTTGCTTAAAAAAAAGGAGGGTGGTTTCACCCTTATCGAATCAATACTCTTCGTAGTCGCTATCGTTGGCCTTGGCTTTATCATTTATTACTTTGGCTGGGGGCTTACCGGCAAGGCCGGGATAAAGGTAATGGAGACTGACGTTCAGACAATACAAAAAGCACTGGGGATATATGTGCTTGATAGTAATGGAATGTATCCCACTGACAACGGTAAACTCCCAGCACAAGGAGAGTATAAGTTGATAGTGTGGGAAAGTAGTTACACCAGCGGCAATAAACAGATCTTTTTTTATCCCGTCATTCTGGCGCGGTTACCCAGGCACTGGGATGAAGGGATATGGCAGATGGATAGCGTGGGTAGGATATCGGCAGCTATCGACCCTGCTGACTACTGAGCGCCGAGCTAAATTGTGACTGAGGTATAATGAGAAATAGTGATGGAGTTATAAACAGGCTTCAGCCCTTCAGATAAAATCATCCGCGAGCTCTCAGAAAGCAAGGAGAATAAAGGAAATAGGGTTGATGAAAAGTAGCGATCCTGAAGCTGCTGCCAGAAAGTCAGCCTACCAGTTGGTGTCTGCCTACCGCGCCTTTGCCTTGGCTATAGCTGCTCTGCAAATGGTACTACTTATTCCACAATCAATGGCAGAAGTCAGCGGATACCTTATTCTCGGGGTTATAGGGCTGTACAGCTTAGCCAGGGTACTGCTCCCACTCAACCGCCGCTATCGTGAAGGTTACCCCGGACTGGGAATAGATATTATAATATGTATCTCCCTACTGTTCTTAACCGGTGGGCTAAGTTCCCCCTTTGTTCTCTATTCCTTTTCGCCCGTTATTAGTGCTGCCCTTATTTTCCCCAGGATAGTGGCTTTAGGATATGCTTCTTTAGGCAGTCTATCTCTGGTAACAAGCCACCTTTTGTACGCGGCTATTCCGTTCCGCCTTATGCCAGTCACCTCACAGTTTAACTTTGGTCTTATAGGAGTCTATATCATATCTAGCTTCATCATTGCCACTATACCCTATACAGCCAACATCAATATCTATCGCCAAGTGAGATTGGATGCAACCTTAAGTGAGAGAAAAAGGCTGGCTCGTCAACTTCACGACACGGTAGCTCAAACCCTGTCCTATATTAATCTCAAGGCAAATATGGTTAAGGATATGCTAGCCAAGGGTGACCTAGAGAGAGGTTTGCAAGAGTTGGGTCAGATGAAAGAAAGCCTGGATAGCACCTATGAGGAAGTGAGGGAGACTATAAATACCCTTGGGCGCCCTCTTTTGGAGAAAGTAGAGTTTGTTCCCGCCCTTTCCCGCAAGGTGAAGGAGTTCCACCGAGAAAGCAACATAAAAAGCCACCTTTCTCTGTCAGGAAGAGAACTCACACTATCCTCTCAAGCGGCTGACGAGTTATTGCACATAGTTGGGGAAGCTATGACCAATGCCAGAAACCATGCCCAGGCTACAGCTTTAGAGGTAAAGCTTAACTGCGATAGTGAGAGAGTGGAATTAAAAATCAAAGACAATGGCCGTGGCTTTGACCCTTCTGCCTATCAACACAGCCAGAAAACTCAGAACCATCATGGCATAGCTATGATGAGAGAGAGAGCTGAGTCGCTGGGAGGTAAGCTAGCCATAATCAGCAGCTCCAGCCGGGGCACCGAAATAAAAGTCACCATACCACTGGAGATATAATGGAAAATAAAGCTTCTCCGATTAAAGTACTAATAGCTGATGATCATCCCATCGTTCGCCGTGGGCTGGCATCAGTGATTGCTGAAGCCCCCAGCTTGACGCTGGTAGGAGAGGCAATGGATGGGCTTCAGGCAATAAAGCGTGCCCGTGACCTTTCCCCGGATGTTGTCCTGATGGACATCTTTATGCCCACCATGAACGGGGTTGAGGCTACAGCTATTCTGGTGAAGAACCTGCCCTGGGTGAAGGTTATGATGCTCACCATCTCTGACAAGGAAGAGGATCTTTTCTCTGCAATCAAGGCTGGCGCCAGTGGCTACCTGCTCAAGGATGTGCGGCCTAAGGAGCTTGTGGATGCCATAGAGCAAGTTGCCCAAGGTGGAGCAATAATAACTCCCCATTTAGCACCAAGGTTGCTGAACGAGCTCAGGCCAGATAGTGCTGACACAGACCTGGCTGTCCCCACTGCTCTGACCGTACGGGAGAAAGAGGTGCTCGAGTTGGTATCTAATGGACTCAGCAACCGTGAGATAGCCGCAAAGCTTTTCCTCAGTGAAAACACCATAAAGACCCACCTCCGCAATATAATGGATAAGCACCACTTCAAGAATAGAGCCCAAGCAGCCGCCTACATAGTCCGCAACATCTAAGACATAAATCAACCCTCATTCAGTAACCTTCCCTATTCACACAACTCGGGGTATTGACATCCCGGACTTTTTGCTATACAATAGTACCATTGTTAGATAGTACTATTGTCATGGTTATATTGTTCTAACCATTCTTTAGTGCAGGCTGGTAGGGAGCATGATGAATAATCGAAGATCTAATATTGAAGTAATAGCCGATATGTTAAGGCTGGGCGAAGCTGGCAAGACTGAAATAATGTACAGTGCCAATATGAGTTATGCTCAACTACAAAAATACCTTAAGTTCTTATTGCAACTAAGATTAATAGATAGAGTACGCGTGGGAAATCCAGTCATAACTTATCGGATAACCAAGAAAGGACTCAGGCTATTAAGAAGTATAGATAACATCCTGGAAATATTAGAGTTAAGACAGGAAGAATAACCTTTCCCACCTTAACATCCGTTAAAAAGGAGTATTTGATGTCCGAAAAAAGAATGCTGATAGTACAGGCAGAGCTCGTCAAGAAAATCGATGATAACCGTGGCGATATGAGTCAAACAGAATTCATCGAGTTCCTAATTGATAGCCAACTAAAACAGGAATATAAAGACCAGCAGTATGCCACCAAGGAAGAGATGCATTCTTTTGAGCAAGACATAAGAAAGCTCCTTAAAAGCTTCCTCGACTTCTTTGTAGGCTACGGGCTAGAAATTGGTAAGCAGTCATCCAACACTGAATTTGAAGAGCTAACCGGTAAATTGCATGGGCTGGAAAAAGAGCTATCCACTGAAAACAAAAAGGGGGAGGCAAGGATTAAGTGGAAATAATGTATCTATCAACCTCACCCCCGTATCCCTTTTTCCCTTGAAGGAAAAAGGGATATTACTTTATTTAAGACGTTAACTCCCCCGAAGCTCCCTGTTCGGCATTATGTCTTGCTAACGGAGCTACCTTTGTAAACAACCATACTTATATCTATTTTTCAATCAGAAGCCCCCTTTATGGGGGCTTCTACTTTTATTGACCCAGCCTATAGAACATTGTTCTAGAACATAATACCTTCCCATTACCAACATAATCTGCCATAGTCAAAAAGGAGGGTTTCGCCACTTGGCGAATATTTAAGACACAAGCAGATGGTAGGTTAACATGATGTATATAATTTTAGGCAGCTTTGGCTTCTTAGCAATACACCTTTTCGATATCGTCTCCCTGAAAAGAGTCCCTGTGGCGAAACCATACACCTGGATTGTGGGTAGCGGCCTGCTAGTATACTCACTTATAATGACATGCCTCGAGTCAGAAAGGCTTCTATTACCCATGTGGTCAACCTGGCTAGGCTGGTTTCTGCTTTCCATATCTCTCCCTCTCTTGATATATTCCTTGTTTATCAATCTTCCCCTCCGTAAGACATATCTGACCACTGGTGCTGGCGACCAGTTAATAACAACCAAGCTATATGCCCTTGTCCGCCATCCCGGGGTGCACTGGTTCGCCCTTACCCTCCTTTCCCTAGTGCTAGTCTCAAAGTCAAGTCTACTACTTATAGCCTCACCAATATGGATTTCGCTCGATATCCTGCTAATAGTTATTCAGGACAAGTTTTTCTCCAGCAGGATGTTTGATGGATATGACAAATACAGGCAGGTAACGCCTATGATACTACCAAATAGAAGAAGTATAAATGCCTTCATAAAATCCTTACGGGAGGCAAGAGCCTAATAACTTAAGATTAGGAGGTCAGGAAGAATGAGCAAAGAAGCTGAATTAATCATTCAAGGTAAAAATGAAGAACTATGGCAAAGGTGCTGTGGATTTATTGATTTGAGCCTACCGGATTGTATGAAAATTCAACGGCGACTGTTATTAGAGCAGATAGAGCTATTAAGAAAATGTAAGCTAGGTAGAAGCATCATGCGTGGAGCTATACCCAGAACTGTGAAGGAATTCCGAGAGCAAGTACCACTAACCACCTATGCCGACTATGAAGCATTCCTCCTGACTAAGAATGAAGGTGCCCTGCCCGGGAAGCCAATGCTGTGGCAACACACCTCAGGCAGGTCTGGTGAGTATCCCTTTAAGTGGGTCCCGGTTACCACCAGGCAGTTCGAGGAAATGCAAACGCTGCTGTTTGCTTGTTTGTCTTTTGCCTGCTGCAACCAAAAGGGAAACATTGCCTATAAAAAGGGAGATAAGTTTCTTTACGCTCTAGCCCCCCCACCCTACACTACAGGCTCTCTAATCCACGCTGCCCCCCACGAGCTATTCGATTTCCTGCCACCAGTAAGGGTAGCAGAGCATATGCCCTTTGAGAAAAGAGTGCAGCTCGGTTTTGAGCTAGCTCTATCCGAAGGATTAGACTTGTTCTTCGCCTTATCCAGCGTAATAGTAGCCATAGGTGAACGCTTCAGCCGGAGAAAGGAAAGCACCGATATCAAACCCTTACTGCGTAAGCCCAGGACTCTATATCGGCTACTAAAAGGGTTAGCCAAAAGCAAACTGGCTCATCGCCCCATGTTACCCAGGGATATCTGGTCACTTAAGGGTTTAATCTCAACCGGCTCAGATGGCTCAGTGTATAGGGAAAAAGTCAAAGAACTGTGGGGCAGGTATCCTCTGGATGTCTATGCTGGCACCGAACCGCTAATTGTCGCTACCCAAACCTGGGATTATCAGGGGATGACTTTCATACCTCATACCAACTTCTTAGAGTTTATCCCCGAGGAAGAGAGCTTCAGATCTAGAGACGACCCTTCTTACCAACCAAAGACACTACTTCTCGACGAGGTCGAGGCAGGAAAAAATTATGAACTAGTAATTACCAACTTCCATGGCGGGCCATTCGTGCGATACAAGCTTGGCGATATGGTTAAGATAACCTCATTGCGCAATGAACAGCTTAATATAGACATCCCCCAGATGACATTTCATTCTCGCGTAGATGATATGATTGACATCGCCGGCTTCACCCGATTAACCGAAAAGGTTATCTGGCAAGCTATAGAGAACACCGGACTCAACTACGAGGAGTGGACGGTACGCAAAGAGGTCAAGGAGAAACCAGTGCTACACTTATACCTTGAACTCAGAAAAAACGGGTATGTTACCGAAAAACAAGTAGTTAGTGCCGTGCACCAGCAGCTTAAAAAACTGGATAAGCCCTACGCTGACCTAGAATCACTTACCGGTTTGAAACCGCTAGAGGTTACCCTCCTTCCCGAAAATGCCTTCCAAGCTTACATACTAAGACAGCAGGCAGCTGGTGCTGACCTGGCTCACCTGAAGCCACCACATATCAACCCGACAGATAGTACAATAGATTTACTGATTAATGGCTCAAGTAAAACACCGGAAAGTAGCAAAAAGGAGCGTCAAATAGAAGTTGCACACAGTAAGTAAACTGCAAAATAACAACCGGCGGGTAGTAATCACCGGCATGGGGGTTATTAGCCCCATTGGCCTCACCGTTCCCGAAATGTGGGCAGCCCTCATTTCGGGGAAATCGGGAATTGATTATATTACCAGCTTTGACCCTGCCCCCTTTGAGACCAAGCTCGCCGCTGAAGCCAAGGGGTTTGACCCCTACATGTATGTCAGCCGAAAGGAAGCGCACCGTATGGATAGATTTACCCAGTTTGCCGTAGCCGCCAGCATCCAGGCAGTGGAAGCAGCAGGGTTTAGGATAGAAAATGGCAATGCTGAGGAGACTGGGGTTATCATTGGCGACAGTGTCGGTGGCCTACTTTCAATTGCCGAACACCTAAAGGTGCTGCAAGAATCCGGCCCGAGACGGATAAGCCCAATCATGTTGCCGACTATGACCGGCGATGCCGCTTCGGTACAGGTTTCCTTAATATTGAGAGCCGAAGGAGTGAGCTACTCTCCTTCTTCCGCATGTTCCAGCGGCAGCGATGCCATTGGTCAAGCCTATGATACTATTCAAAGAGGTGACGCCAAGGTGATGGTGGCTGGCGGTACCGAAGCACCCATAACCCCCCTCATCCTTGCCGCCTTTAACTCCATGCGAGTATTATCAACCCAGAATAATGGTACGCAAGTGGCATGCCGACCCTTTGACGCCCAACGGGACGGCTTTGTGTTAGGCGAGGGTGCTGCCATTATGGTTCTGGAAGACGCCGACCATGCCCTTGAGCGTGGGGCCCCTATCTTAGCTGAAATCGTAGGCTATAGCGCCACCAGTGATGCCTTCCACCTCACTCAGCCTTCGCCCAATGGCGAGGGTGCTGCCAAAGCAATAAGGCTAGCCCTGAAAAGAGCCGGCATCAGCCCCAACGACATTGACTATATCAGTGCCCATGGCACGGCTACGCTACTTAATGACAGAAGTGAAACCCACGCCATTAAAAGCGTGTTTGGCGAATATGCCTACCATGTTCCAACCTCAGCTACCAAATCTATGATAGGGCATCTTCTCGGGGCAGCCGGTAGTATTGAGGCCACGATATGCATCCTTGCCATAAATCATGGAATTGTACCACCCACTATAAACCTTACCCATCCCGACCCCGAATGTGACCTTGACTATGTACCCAACAAGGCACGCCCGGTTGAAGTAGAGACCGCAATGTCAAACTCCTTTGGCTTCGGTGGCCATAACTCTGTGCTCATCTTCCGCCGGTACTCAGAATAGCCGGCCACAGCCATACCTTTCAAATATGCCAAACTTACTTGACAGTGGTTGTTTATCAATTGCCTCCCAATGTACTCCTCCTCCAATCTATCCTTGCTAAACACCCCAGCCTATATTCCTATTGACAAGCCTAATACCGTAGTGCATAATTGTTACATAACATAGTAATTGACTATTGCTTCCAATGGTATCATTGATAAGAGGAGAATTCCGTAGTGAGTATATGGTCGATAATACCGCTCCTCAGTTTTCTAACCTATGTTGTCCTAGTTATACTAGTCTTACAACAAGCCAGAAGACGAGTAGATAAGGTATTTGCTCTGTTTCTCTCTGCCGCCGGAGTGTGGAGTTTTACCTCCTTCATGCTCCACCTTAATGCCTCCCCTCAGCTAGCCGTCCTATGGAACCAATTAGTTATCATCGCGCTTTCATGGGTAACCATTTGTTACTATCACTTCGTCAGGGCTTACAATAACAGACCGGGGGGAATAGGACTATACCTCGGCTATGCTTATGTGCTAGTTATCCTTTTCTTTTCCTTCAGTGGCTACGTAGTCCAGAGTGCCTATGTTACCAACGGAATCCTACACCATGACCTTGGAATCTGGCTCTACATTATAGGTAGTATCATCTTTGTTTTTCTAGCTAGCGCAATGTTTATGCTGATACAAAGATACCGCAGTTCAATAAACCCCACTGACCGCAATAGAACAATGTATTTAATAACCGGCTCAGGTATAGTAATGGTCGTAAGCTATGTTAATAACCTTATGCCATCTATAGCTGGTTTACCTTTAGACCACCTCGGTAACCTAACCAATGCCTTAATAATTGCCTATGCCATCTCACGCTACCAGCTACTTGACATCAGATTCGTAGTGCGGAGGGGGCTAGCCTATAGTCTCCTGATTACCCTTCTAGTTGGTGTATATATAGGCTCTATCTTCCTTGTGCAAGAACTCCTGCCAACACTGCCAACCTATAGCATCATACTATTTGCCACCGTGATAGTTATTTTGCTAGCTCTGCTGGCTCGACCGCTGAGGTATGCCATCCAAGAACGCATAGACCGCCTGTTTTATCGCGGAACCTATGATTATCGTCAGGCACTACTCCACTTCAGCAGCAAAATGGGCAATATCATCAACCTGAAGGACCTGTCTACCGAAATGTTAACTACGATAAATAAGGCCCTACATCTAACCCAATCAAGATTATTATTCCAGGATATTGACGGCGATGATTTCACTACACAATTCGTATATCCGGAAACAAAAGACGAGTTAGATAATAAGCTTAGACTTAATACTGATAACCCGATTGTAGCCTGGCTAGTAGATAAAGGCAATCCTCTCGACCTGAAACAATTAGATAGCATCCCCGAATTTAAGGGGTTGTGGAAGGTAGAAAAGGAGCAACTAACCACACCCAATTTAGAGTTTTTGTGCCCTATTAAGAGCCGAGATAAGTTAATTGGAATTCTAGCCCTGGGTAAAAAGCGAACAGGCAGCCTTTACTCACACGAGGATTTGGAACTAGTGATGAGTATAGCCAATCAAGCTGGCATTATGATAGAAAATGCCCAGCTTTATAACCATGCTACAATAAGGGCAAATACTGACGGACTGACCGAGCTATACAACCACCGCCATTTCTACGAGCGCCTCGATCAGGAGATTGCCCGTGGTTCACGCTTTGGCGCCATATTCTCCATAATAATGCTCGACATTGACCTTTTCAAAACCTATAACGACATTTACGGACATGTAGCCGGGGACCAGGTTCTACGTAAGATTGGAAGTCATATTAAGAGTTCAATCCGAAACTTGGATATGCCCTTTCGTTATGGAGGGGAGGAATTTGCCGTCATCCTGCCTGAGGCACGGCTTGATGATGCTTACAAAGTAGCGGAGCGCATTCGTAGAACCATAGAGTCAAAGATGGGTTCCCAAGCAATGTCGGTAACTGCCAGCCTTGGTGTAGCCAGTTGGCCATCCGATGGCGTATTAAGAGAAGAAATCATTGCCAATGCTGATGCCGCACTATATCGGGCTAAACAAACGGGAAGAAACCGGACATGTCTAGCCTCAGACGTAACGAAAGCGGAAGTCTCCCAGGTAGGAGCAGCGCTTGAGGCACGACGAGGTGCCCTAAGTATAATCTATGCTTTAGCCGCTACCATTGACGCCAAAGACCACTACACCTATGGCCACTCCAAGAAAGTCAGCAACCATGCCGTAGCCCTAGCTGAGGTACTCGGCCTACCTAAAGATAGAATATACACAATTCAGGCTGCTGCCCTACTACATGATATTGGTAAAATTGGTGTTCCTGATTCTATACTCAACAAAGAAGGAACCCTAACCAAAAAGGAGTGGGAGCCGGTTAGAGCTCACCCCGAGCTTGGTGTAGAGATACTTAGACATGTCGTCGATTTAATTAACTGTCTACCAGCTATCTTACACCATCACGAACACTACGATGGCAAGGGTTATCCTTCAGGTTTAGCAGGTGAAAATATCCCTCTAGAAGCTCGTATTCTGTCTATAGCTGATGCTTATGATGCAATTACTTCCATGCGGCCTTACCATGAGCAACTATCATCACAGCAAGCACTTGATGAACTGAAACACCATGCCGGAACTCAATTTGACCCTGGGTTAGTAGATGCCTTCTACAAGATTTTGGAACCAACTTTAGCAAAAGAGATTAAAATAAAGTGAGATAGACTAACAAATGGATATCCATAGACTTCTACGATTGACTGCAGAAAAAGGCGCATCTGACCTCCACCTGATAGTGCCGGCACCACCTACACTGCGCATTAATGGCGTACTTACACCTATCGAAGGTGAACCGCCAGTAACTCCTCAGGATACCAAGGAGGCTTTTGAAAGCATCACCACTGAAAAACAAAGGGAGAAATTCTACGATGAGCTTGAGCTTGACTTTGCCTATAGTATACCTGGAATATCACGGTTTAGGGTAAATATAGCCTTGCAGAGGGGTAGCATCAACCTATCACTTCGCTGTGTGCCAATAAAGATACCGACTATTAACGACTTTGAGCTTCCCGAAATATGCAAAAGCTTAGCCCTCAAGCCAAGGGGGCTGGTTCTGGTAACCGGCCCTACTGGTAGCGGCAAATCTACCACTCTTGCGGCTATGATTGAGTACCTCAACGAACGAGAAAAAAGGAAGGTTATCACTATTGAAGACCCCATCGAGTTTCTACATAAGAATAAGCAATGCCTTATTGCTCAGCGAGACTTAGGCGATGATACGCGGGCTTTTGCCTCAGCATTAAAACATGGCTTACGCCAAGACCCTGATGTTATCCTAGTAGGAGAGATGCGCGACCTGGAGACTATGACTACTGCCATTACTGCTGCTGAAACCGGGCATCTGGTTCTGAGCACACTACACACCATAGGTGCTGCGCCAAGCATCGACCGCATCATTGATGTTTTTCCACCATACCAGCAACCTCAAATCAGATCCCAATTAGCTGTGGTGCTACAAGGAGTGCTCTCACAAACCATCCTGCCCCGAGCTGACGGCAACGGGCGGGTTGCTGCCTTTGAGATAATGATTGGCAATTACGCCATCAGCAACCTTATCCGAGATTCAAGAACCTACGAAATCCCAGCCATACTTGAGGTGAGTTCTCAACAGGGGATGCAAACGCTGGACCAAGCATTAAAAAAACTGGTAGAGACCGGACTGGTCACCTTTGAAGAAGCGATAATAAGAGCGCATAAGCCAGCAGAGCTTAGAGCCAAGCTTCTTCACACCATGCGAACGACTAAAAAAACCTGAATAGCCTCTTACCCACCCCATACCTATCACAAGAACAATCCTAGCAAGTGCCTTAACATATCTTTACTCCTGTTGTCCTTTCAAGTGGCAGGTAGAAAAGCAGAAGCCCGCCTAAAGGCGGGCTCTTTAAGTCTTAAACCAGGTAAGGCTCACATCTACGGATAGCTGCCGCTGAAGCCTACATCCCAATCAGAGCCATCCCAATATGCTCCATAAACAACGCCAGCCCTAGCAATTATCCAGGTGTATGACCCGTTGGCAGTGGCATAGTTATTCCTGCTGGCTGACTTAGGCACTTCGTTAAGATAAGGCCCCATCTCATTGATTAAGGGAGCGGCACCGTAGTTGTCATGAGTACTCGTTGCTGATGGCGAGTTATAGAGCAGACCCATCCATATTGCTTCAGTAGGGAAGATGTAGCCGCTACCAATGGCATTGGCATCAGCTAGGATAGCATCAATGGTTTTGTCAGGGGAAAGCCCGGTACTGGCAGGGTAATAGTGACCAAAGACTAGATTGTCTGCAGATGAGTCCCAGGCATCACCTGGTGGATTTGTGTCACTGGCATGCCCATCATAGTAAAAGAGAAGCACCGCCGACTGGATGGTGTCGCGGTCGGTGGCATAAGCTTGCTCAGCCCCTCGTGCAAATGCCCCGGTAATACTGGTGATGACTACCGCTGCCAGCACGCTCAGGATTAGCAGCACTATGAGCACTTCCACTAATGTGAAACCCTGAGCGCCGCAGCAGCTTGGGCTGCCTTGCCGCCATCTCCAGTTTCTAGCACCCTTTGATTTAATCTGAGGCTGAGTCATTAGGGTTATCACCCTCACCCCCTTAGTCCCCCTCTCCCTCAAGGGAGAGGGGGCAGTGCGCATATAAAAGAGGCAAAGCCTCTCTTGAACTCTCCGCGGGCTGGCTACAGCAAGAACCCCCGGTTTTAGAACGGGGGTTCTTTTTGCCATTACACCAGGTAAGTCTCACATCTACGGATAGCTGCCGCTGAAGCCAGAGTACCACTCATCGGCGGCTGCCCGATATATGCCATAGACAACGCCATTCTCGCCAACTATCCAGAGGTAGGTACCAGTAGCACCACCGTTGCCGGGTATAGTACCTGTAATAACGGCCATAGCCGAATCAGGTATTTCGTTGATGTAGGGTCCCTTCTCATCAGTCAACGGGGCAGCGTCGGCACGAAAGTCATTGGTCGTACCATCATTCGGGCTAGAAGCTGCTGGACTATTAACCAGAAGCCCCATCCAGATAGCAGCCGCACTGACCATCGCATCAGTCGCATCAAGACCATCGGGGGCGATTATGACCTTAGGATTACCCTCGGAATCAGGATCATCAGGATTTACAGTTAGACTAAGAGTGCCGTCGTAGGTATCACCCGCGAACATGTCGGGATAGTAGTGGCCATTAGTGCCACTGCTATCTTGCCACTCATCGTCACCATCATCATACACATGCACATCAAAGAAGAAGGTAGCCGCCGCCGTCTGGATAGTCTTCAGGTCGGTATCGTATGCCTGCTCGGCACCTCTACCAAACATGCCGGTAACATTGGGGATGACTACGGCTGCCAGCACGGCCAGGATTGCCAGCACGATGAGCAGCTCCACCAGCGTGAAGCCCTTTTCACCTCTCCGGGGTAAGCCCTTGCTGCTTAAAATAGCTTTTATCATTTTCACTCTTGTTCACCTCCTTTCGTCTTTATTTTTATCACCCTATCCCCTTTATCCCCTCCCTCCAAGGAAAGGGAGGAACATAGTAGATTTGAGGGTCTGCACCCCTCTATAACTCTTCTTCTTGATTTCTCCCGCTTATCACCTCCTGATTAGTATTCCATCAGATAATCAGTGTAAACAGTATAACAGTATAACTGAATCGACCTGCATAACCAAGCTTAACATAGGAACGCAGGGTTGGGTATCGCCCAAACGGGTGATTTTCACTCACCCTATCTCATTACCTTAGTCCCCTTACCAAGGGAAGGAAAGTATCTACTGAACATTAAGTTTTCATTCAAGGCTCTCTCTTAGAGCCTGACGACTGCTCATCCCGGCAACTGTATTCAGAAAATCCTTTAATGAGGCACTCTGGCTTCTTAGCTCCTTCAGCTCAACACCAATTGGGCTAATAGAGGTTGGCCTATCAGCGTAAGCGCCATAAAAAGCAAAATAGGCTTGATTCAGCTTTCTGATATGATACCCCATTGAAGCCAGATACTGCCGCTTCTGCTCCATAAATTCCTCAGCCGGTTCAATCTCTCCCCGGGCCAAGTATTTATCAACCGCTCTTCTTATTTCTCTCATCTCCCGGTTAAAATCAAATTCTGACTCGGCTGCCTGCTCCTGATGCGCGCCATTTCCATACTCGGAGTAGTAGTTATCATACACGATGGAGCCAACTTCCTTGCTGACCATGCTGGCTAGAGTTTCATTCATGGTAGCAATCTCATAATTTGGGGACATACCAGCTAAATCAAGCAAATATAGGAATCCCAATGGCTTGAAGACCAGGTATTTATGCAGCCACTCCTCGGTCACGGTATCAATGGTAAACCGCAGACTAGCATCGTCGGTGACCAGGCTGGGGTAGGTTGCACCTAAGCCACCAAGCTTCACCACCAACGAAGAGACACCCAATTTATCAACCTCAGCTTCAAGAGCCTCTATTTCCCTCAGGCTAAGGCTCGGCAGCAGGGTAATCTCCTTCATGCTCTCTATCCTGTCTCTAGGCGAAATTACCAGTAAGTGTGGTAGTTTCCCCAGCTTGAAACCCAGTGGTGGAAAGCCAACTTTTAGCCTTATGTAGGTATCAAACGGATTGAAAATGCCCTGTTGAGCCAGGGTTCCCCTTATCTGCTTGGCTATTATCCGCTCCACTGCATCCTCTAAAGCTATCTTTTGCTCCCGTAACCTATTTAGTTCAGCTTCAGGAGAGGATAGGTCGCTCGGCTCAGTGCCAGCATTAATCGCCCCTATTTCTGACTTCAAGGCATTTATTCGCTCAACCAGCAGAAAATACTGCGTAACCATATGGGCTTCGTTATCAATTTTCTCATGCCTGCCAAAAATATCCTGATATGCTTCATCTGGTATAGTCCTGAACTCCCATTGCACAATACTGAAGTAATATTGCTTCACGATTGCGCCCAGGCGACTATCAAAATCCTGGGTAGGCGCGCAGCTTCCATTAAGAAAAACGACTAATACTAAACTGGCAATGATAATTAGTCTCATTTTTCTGGTGCTCTTTTCAATTGCAACTTGTCCAATTTAATTCTCAAACTATTTTCCTTACTAAGAGAACAGTAAAAAGTTATCCCCTGAGGCCATTTGTTAAGGTAAATTTGAGCGGACTCCGCCCCTTTGGAAGCAATACCTCCCCTCCCCTTCACAGGAGAGAGGGAGCCAAGGGTGAGATTGATAAGCAATCTCTTACCCCCTCAGTTTTGCCTTCACCTGCTCGACTACCTGAGGCAATGCTTGCCCTGTCTTTTCACAGATTACAATATCAGCATATCGGTCATGAGGTGTTGGCGTCAAATTGATAATAACTAATTTGGCACCACTATTCTTGGCGATTAATGGCATTTGAGCCGCCGGATAGACTACCAGCGATGAACCGGCAACCAAAAACAGGTTACAGCTAGCCGCCCTTATCTCGGCTTCACTAGTTTCCCTCTCCGGCATTGCTTGGCCAAAAGAAATAGTAGCCGGCTTCATAATGCCACCACAGACATCACACCGGGGAACCCTTTCCCCCGACTCTAGCCTGCTCTGAATTTGCTCCCGTGGATATCTCTTGCCGCATTCAAGGCAAATAACCCACTTCATTGTACCGTGTAACTCGATTATGCTTTCTTCAGGAACTCCGGATTTTTGATGCAGATTATCAATATTCTGAGTAATCACACAATCCAGTTTACCTATCTGGTAAAGTTCAGCAATAGCATAATGACCACGGTTAGGTTTGGCATTTGCTATCGCAGGCCAGAGCAACCTGGAAAACTCCCAGTACTTCTCCCTACTTAGCTCACTTGATAGGAATTTCTGATAATTAAGCTCATTAGGGTCGAATCTATCCCAAATTCCCCCCGGACTTCGGAAATCAGCAACACCTGACTCAGTGCTGATACCCGCGCCGGTAAAGACGACGATTCGCTCTGACTCTAAAATTATGTCGGCAGCAATGTCAATCTTATCCATTTGATATAGGATAGACAAAAACTCATTGTATTTAAGTGTCTGCGAAACATCAAAGGGCTAAAGCTTACAAAACTGGTGTATCAATTCATCCATCGAAGGCAAAGGCAAGGCAGCTGCGAAGCCGGTGACATTACCTTCAATCACTTCCTCTCCAGCGTATCGGCTAGCCCTTCAAAGCGCCCATCTTTTTCACTACTTCACGCTGTGTAGCCAGCGCCTGGTCAACATCCGACAGGGGAAGGGTCTGGACATTACAGAAGGGAGTCATCGGGTACCTCGCGATTAAGTCGTTCAACTCCTCTAGGCTGCCCACGTCGGCGATACCCAGTCCCCCAGGCTGCCCGGGCAATAGAATAGATGGCATCAAATTTGCCGCCTCCCTTAGCCTGTGCCATCCACTGTATCGTTGCCTCAATGAGAGCCGGCATTATTTCCGGTGGCGGCGGCTGTTTCTGGATTATGGTTACCAAAAACTTCATTTGTGTTGTCCTCCTTTCTTCAAATACTAACCAATAGCAGGTGGCTTCGCAACTGCCTTGGGAATTGAGTATAGCACCAGAGAGGGCAAGGTTCAATAGCCGGTTAGGAGTAAGAAGCTCCAAATATAAGAGAAACCAAGAAGTTAATAGGTAAGATACCAGCCAGCATTAATCCCAGTGCTAAAATAAGGCTTAAGGGTATGGGCATAATAGACGATAATAAACGTGGTGACCTCTATCTACATATCAAAATTAAAGGCTGGTCTTCGGCATATCTTAACCCAGCTAGCTTACCCTAGCTACAGTCTTAGCTAGCTCCCAGGCATACTCATAAAGGTGCAATCCCTTGCTCATAGCAATCAGCTCGCCATCGTCAACCCCTATCTCTGCGGCCATGTACTCCTTTAAAAGCTGAATCGCTGCCAGGTTGGAAGGGAAGCCTGCCCACAAGTCCCATGACCTGAAATAGACGATGAAGTGAAGTATATCATCACGGATTCTGGTATCTATCCCCCTCAGGCACGGAGGGTCTGATAGAAAGATAGACTGGCTATCGCCCACTGCCATATAAGCCTGATTGGTGTTATAGCCATCCTCCTTATACATTCCGATTACTTCAGAAATCTGCTTCTCTAAATACTGACCGTAGGTATATTGCTCCGCCTCAGCTTTATGCGCCGTCATAAGGTAGGGAAGATAGCTTTCTACATACTCCATAGAGGTAGGCGGTGGGATACCCTGTGGCACAATGGGTACCAAAGGTTTTGTTCCTGGATTCCTGATCTGAACAACTATAAAGTCAAGCTCTTTGCGGTGCTGACCGGCGTAGCTTCCACGCTCAATATTATACTCATATCCCTCAGTCAACGTCTTACGCAGGCAAAGAAACCATGCCTCGGAAAGGTCTCTAGCTTCAACTACCGAAATTTTCACCACATAAAATCCTTATAACTCGACAAAATTCTTCAGCCACCCTTCTTCACCTCTTTCAGCCCGGCTCCTAACTCCTGCCTATAGTCCTCAAGCATACGAATGTACCTGCCTCGGCAAGAAAAACAGTCACCACTTCTAAGCTAGAAACCACTGATTACAGTTCAAAGCTCTCTTCTAGTTTAACTTCCCCTTTTATATTCAATATCCTAACATCAACACTCCTATCATTTATGTCAAGTATAGCGAAAGTCGCTTCTCGCGCCTTATCCTCTAGCTTTAAATGTCCTGGATTTAGCATAAGGATGCCATTCTTAAGCCCGACATGAAAGGAATGCCTATGACCAAAAAAGACTATATCAACCTTCCTGCTTGCTATATACTCCTCCGGTATTTTATCCAGTGGTAGGTCATTCTTATGGCTATCTTTAGTGTGGGTAATTAGTATCTTTAGTCCAGCTACGTCTTTAATAAGCCTGTTTGGCACCGAGGCATCTTGGTAGATAGCTTCATAGACACCAGGTACTTTAATAACATTAACCGGTAAAATATCCAGTACGCGGGCATCAAAGTAATCATCACCGAGGTGGATTATATATGCCACCTCTTCTTCCATCATGTACTCAGCAGCTTTGCGCACATACTCAATATTGCCGTGGGAGTCACTCATTACCCCTATTTTCATTGAACCGTCCTCAATATTCTATTTGGATTACCATTGTCTCTTCGTAAAAATAGCAAAAAATCTGTCCTCATACTCCTCAAACAGACTCCAGCGGTCAAGCTCATCTTTCAGCTCACTAGGTTCACACTCACCCCCGGCAACTTTTTTAAAAAGCTCCTCAATCCTTAGTCTGGCATCAGCTGGAATACCGCTAGAGTCTATATCTAAAAGTCCTCTAGCTCCCAACTGCATCAAGTTATCTTGTAAAGAGCTTCTCGTCATTTCATAAATAAACTTCATTAAGGATACATCCCAAAATTCATCCTCACCCCTAATAATAGAGGTTAGAGGGTCACCACGCTTATCAATCTCAGCATTTAGCTTATTTACCACCGATAGCAAGTTATCGGATACAATGGTAAGCTCTTTGGGCTCATTCTTATAAGTATAAAACATCCCACGGGCATTAGCACCGTATAAGTTAACTAGCCTATTAAAGTATCTCTTGGCATCCGGGCTAAAGCCCTCAAGCCGAGAAAGATAGTATGGTGTTACAATCCTTGGCCTTTCCGCAATCACCCTGCCTTCTCTAACCACTGTCTCGGTAACATTTTTTACCAGCTCAGAGTAAGCCGGTTCAGTAACCAAGTAGTAGTATATATTTGTCGTGCCAAAGGTGGACAGGCTCTGCTTAGGCGGCCTTAACACCTCGGTATGTTTAACTGCGTATCTAATCCCTTCGTCATCAATATCCATTAGATTTCTCTCCAAACGTTGTCACTATAGCCTAGGCTATAGTTAATAGCTCCTGTTTATATTCATCCAAAAGCTTAAGGTATTGCAAATCTAGCTGCCCCAGCATCTTACGCCACTCTGCCTGGAATTGCGACTGCTTCTCTACATCTATCTTAATCCCCGCCAATGAGCCTAACTGCTGCTGCTGCATTGCCTGTTGCATCCTAGTTTCAAATTCAGCCTTCACCGCCTCATAAGCCTGCTTCCTCTGCTGCTCTCCTTGCTCCATATAATGATTGAAGATACGCCTTATTTTACTGTAGACATTCTCCACGCTTACTTTATCACTCTTTATAGTTTTCATACCATCCATTGCCCTTTTATTATTTCTTCTAGCTAAATCGTCCCTAGGCAAATCGATACCTCTGACCAGTATCTCCCCAGCACCTTCCACAACATATCTCCTTACCTTTTCCTCGTGCTTACTCAGCTCAGCTGCCAAGTTACAATCCTCCTTAAGATATTTGGCAGCTAGCTTCTCACCCTCTGGAACATATTTCCATCCCAGACGCTCCTCATCCGTCGCCTTGTCTAATTTTTCCACCTTTTCCATAGCTATCTCAAGAGCACTCTTTATGTCACCCATCTAAATCCTCCAACTATCCTTACCAATATTATACTAAATAGTTAGCAAAGCTCAAAGTTTCCCGCAGTCCCGCTATGTAGTTTGCCTTCACCATAGTAAATGGTATAATTCATTTGTAAAGTGGATAAAGATTTTGAAATCATAGACCATACTGCTGATGTAGGTATCATAGCCTATGGTGCTGATATAAGACAGGCGTTTGCCAATGCAGCTAAGGCTTTATTCAGCCTGATAACCGAGCTTGAAAGTGTGGAGGAGGTTCTGCATCGGGATATAGAGTTGACCGCCACTGACCAAGAAAGCCTGCTGGTAGAATGGTTAAACGAGCTCATCTACCGATTTGATACTGAAAATATTCTCTTTAAGAGGTTTGATATTACCGAGCTTAACAATACGCAACTTAAGGCTAGAAGCTATGGGGAGAAGGTAGATAATTCAAAACATATGTTGAAAACAGGGATAAAGGCAGCTACTTACCATATGTTAAGGATTGACAGGGATGATGGCTGCAAAGTCCAGGTATTGTTTGACATTTAACGGGAGTGAAAATGGCAGCACCTTGGCGAGAAATACTAAAGAAAATAGATGACTACCGCTGGGAAATCCCGCGAAGCTATAAACAAGGCATGCTGGTGCCCGGTCTAATCTATACCAGCGAGTCCATGCTCAGCCATATCTTGGAGGAGCAGGTCTTCCAGCAAGTAGCCAATGTGGCTTTCTTGCCCGGCATCGTTGGCCACTCACTGGCTATGCCGGATATTCACTGGGGCTATGGCTTTCCTATAGGCGGAGTAGCTGCCACCAGAATAGAAGACGGAGTGGTCTCGCCCGGGGGTGTCGGCTTTGATATTAATTGTGGCGTCAGGCTACTCCAAACAAATCTTACCGAGGAAGAGGTAAAACCTAAGATTGAACGGCTAATTAACGAGCTTTATATCAATATTCCTTCAGGAATAGGTTCTACAGGCAAGATAAGGGTGAGTGAAAAGGAGCTGGAGCAAGTCCTGACAAAGGGTAGTCGGTGGGCAATAGAAAAGGGTTATGGAGAGGCAAAGGACGCTGTAGTTACTGAAGAATCAGGTTGTATGAAAGGGGCTAACCCAGATAAGGTAAGCGGTAAGGCTAAAAAGCGTGGCATTCCACAGCTCGGAACCCTGGGTTCTGGTAACCACTTTCTGGAGGTGGAGGTGGTTGATGAGATATATGACCGGGATGCAGCTACGGCTATGGGTATTAGTGACATCGGTCAGGTGCTTGTCTCAATTCACACCGGCTCCCGTGGTTTTGGGCACGAGGTCTGTAGCGACTATGTAAGATTACTGGGTGAAGCAACAAAAAGATATGGCATTAGCCTGCCCGACCGCCAGCTTGCCTGCGCCCCGGTAAAATCACCCGAAGGACAGGACTATCTGGCGGCAATGTCCTGTGCCGCTAATTATGCCTGGACTAACCGCCAGTGCATTGCTCACTGGACCCGAGAGTCGTTTGCCAAGGTCTTTGGCAAGAGCCGGAGGGAACTGGGAATGGAGCAGATTTACGATGTGGCTCACAATATCGCCAAGATAGAGGAATATACTATTGATAGCAGGAAACATACTCTATGTGTCCACCGCAAGGGAGCAACCAGAGCCTTTCCCGCCGGTCATCCCGAAATCCCCGATGTCTACCGGGCTATAGGGCAGCCAGTTCTCATTCCCGGGGATATGGGGCGCTGCTCCTACATACTGGTAGGCACAGAGACAGCTATGAAGGAGTCATTCGGCTCCACCTGCCATGGTGCCGGCAGGGTGCAGAGTCGTTCTGCCGCCAAACGCAGCCTTAGAGGGGCTGATGTCGCCAGGGCACTGGCAGCCCGGGGGATTCTGGTTAAAGCAGGTAGCATGAGCTCACTGGCTGAGGAAGCTTCTGAAGCCTATAAGGATGTAACTGAGGTGGTTGAGGTAGCCCATAAGGCAGGAATCTCCCGCAAGGTAGCCAGGACAGTCCCTATTGGCGTAATTAAAGGGTAGAAAGTATATATGGGTGATAGTCAGCCTACGCAAATTTATCTGCCTGCGCCAAGCCAAAAGGGCGGCATGTCACTGGCGGAAGCTATCGCCCGAAGAACGTCGATAAGAGACTTCACTCCCCAGACCATCTCCCAGTTACAGTTATCGCAAATACTGTGGGCAGCTCAGGGAGCCAGTGACACCTCGTGGAACAGGAGAGCTGTCCCCAGCGCTGGAGCTACCTTCCCACTGGAGGTTTTCATTGCTTGTGGTGGCAATGGTATTGAAGGAATAGCTGATGGCATCTACCACTATAATACAGGCAGTCACTCGTTGACCCGGCACCACGAGGGGGATGTAAGGCTAGAGTTAGCCAGAGCAGCACTAGACCAGGAATTCATATACGAAGCCCCATTAGATATAGTTATCTGTGCGGTATATGAGCGAACACTCAGGAGATATGGTACTAGAGGGGAAAGGTATGTGCACATGGAGGTGGGGCATGCCGGGCAGAATATTTATCTTCACGCTACTGCCCTCGGTCTTGGAACAGTAGCCATCGGCGCCTTCCATGATGAGCAGGTGAGAGAAGTGCTACGGCTGGACAAGCAATATAAGCCGTTATATATTATGCCGGTAGGTAGGCCTGCCTAAAAGCCCCCCAGGAAAGGTAACAGGACTGAGTCTCCTGCTATAAACACAATTAGCCAAATTACAGCAAATGCTCCCAAGCCGATAATCAACTACCTCCAGGCCAAACTCCAGGTCACTTTAACTTCCACCTCATCCATTTCTTATGTCACCTCCACCCTTTATTCAGATGCGATTTTACGCCCTAAACACAAAGGGTCAAGACCTAGGTCAGATTTATGCTTCCCTCAATGTTCTATAAAAGCTTCCCCCACTTCTTCACAACTTTTTCCCGAAGCTCTGGACTTAGTTTCATTGGAATTGGGAACTCACTTATCCAATGGAAGGGCTTGCAGGCCAGGATAATAGCTACTGAGCTAGTAATATCCCCAGTCCGCTTTTGCTCGGGGGTTAGCATAGGATCCAGTATACTAGCCCAAGACCCCGTGGTGATCTCAAAGGACGCCGGGTCAGCCCTATTCCCAAGGGCTTGGAGAACCTCAAGATGATTTGATGGATCTATATCATCATCAACAACTATAATATACCTTTTGCACATGCTATGCTGACTAAGCGCCGCCAATGCCGCCTGCTTGGCATGTCCACCATAGTTTTGCTTCAGAGATATAATTACACTTCTGCCAACTCCAAACTCCGAACCGCACCACACTCCTTTTACACCGGGGATAATTCTATCTAACGCATTCCATATCCGGGCTGCACTCAGTGCCTCTCCCACCCAAGTAGAAATCCCGGGGCCAAGGTAAGGTAATACGCCTAAAATTATCGGGTCATTTCGGTGGAGAACACCCTTTACTCTGAAAGCTGGCGCTGTCCCCGCGGGAGCATAGTGACCGGTAAACTCGCCAAAGGGTCCTTCAACCCTTGTATCCACCTCAGGTGGAACTATCTCACCTTCAAGAACTATCTCGGCATGAGACGGTATGGGCAGGCCAGTTGTTGGCCCTTTTACTACCTCTACCGGCTTCTTTTTCCACCAGCCGGCGTAATCATATTCGGACATCCCCCAGGGAATCCGCCAGCCAGCAACACTGGTAAGCAACGGGTCCGCCCCACAAACAACTGCTACCGGACAGTTTTGCCCCCGGCTCCAGTATTTTTCCCTAATCATGCCTAGATGTTGACCAGGCTCGAGAAGTATGGTTGCAGTAGATTTGTCCTGAATCTCAACCCTATGAGTTGAGACATTTATCCAGCCCTCATCGGGGTCTCTTACAATCACGAAGTCTCCGCTGCCGATATATCTGCCTCCATCAAGCTCCCCCCACTTGGGCGTTGGAAATTGAAAGAGGTCAATTTCATCACCAGTGTGAACATTGTCCAGGATTGGTCCCCCTTTTACTTCCACTGGCGGTATAAGCTCTAATGGCTCATTCAATTTATCCCGTACTATATTAATAAGCCCAAGTCCGCTTGCTTCTAAGGGTAGTCCCAATATCAAGGCCAGACGTTTGTCGGTGGAGCAGGGGAGGGTAAGTACTCGGTAGCCGGCTTCGTAGTCTTTTATCTTGTCAAAGAGAAGAGTTGGCGGGTTCGCTCCCACAGCTACAAGTTGGGTAATGGCGCCTATCTCCAAATTCCAGTCGGCACCTTCAACTAGCCTAAACTCGCCCAGTTCTTCCACCTGCTTAATATATTCCCTTAGGTCGTTAAACATTTTGTTTCCTCCTTTTTCTTTTTATTGAACCTCGGCCTCTTTCGGGTCGCTTGTTGTCCTGTTTAACCAAGCTGTGCTTACTCAGAGCAATTTATCGCTCTCTTCACCAAGGCCTCAGTTATCGGCACTCTATAGGCGTTCATGCTCAGAGGAACTGCTTCGCTCACCGCTGCTTTGGCTGAATTCTCCACTACGCTCTCGGTTATTACCTTCCCTATTACGACATCCTCAGCTCCAAGGGCTCTATACGGAGTTGGCGCTACCCCTCCAAGCACAATTCTGGCATTGCTGACCACCCTATCCTCAGTGGTTATCACTGCTGCCACACTTGAGAGAGCAAAATCTATTGTCTTTCTCAGCCTAAATTTCAAGTATCGCTGCGTGGTGCCCGGTTTTAGAGTCGGAACCTGGATTTCAGTGATTACTTCGTTGGGCATGAGAATATTTCCGAGGACTGTATGGAACTCCTCCAGCGGGATTGCCCTCCCCCCAGTTGGACCGACCACCTTTATCTTTGCCTCCAGCGCTAATAGGGCTGGAGCCATGTCGGAGGGACAGACAGCAAAGCACTCATCTCCACCCATGATGGCATGGTATGTATTATTCCCAGCAAGCGCATAACAGTCTGTGCCACCTTTCCGGTAGCAAAAGAATGACTTTCCGGTAGCTGGTGACCTTCGGTAGTACCAGCAATGGACATCCTGGCACAGGTTTCCACTTATGGTTCCCATGTTCCTGATCTGGGGTGCCGCCACCGAGTGAGCAGCCTCAGCAAGTATAGTATACTTGCTTCTGATTATCGGGGATGACTCAATATCATGGATGGTAGTTAGGGCTCCTATCTTCAGACCCTCAGTATCCTCTACAATATAGGCTAACCCTGGTATAGTCTTTATGTTTACCAAGACCTCAGGTACCCTAACCCTGTTCTTCATCAGGCGGATCAGGTCTGTGCCACCAGCAATAATCCTCGCTTCTCCCACGCAGTCATTCAGCAGGGATACTGCTTCATCGATGCTTGTAGCGTTAAAATGCTCAAGACGCTTTCGCTCACCCCAATATTTACTGAGTGCGGCTAGAACCTCATCAGTTGTCTTGGTATCAACAAGTTCGTAAGTCAACTCAATCACCTCCCAAGTTATTTCCCCAATGCCTCAAGTATTCGGGACGGGGTAAGATGGTCACCTCTAATCCTCACCCCTATCGCACTGTAGATGGCATTAGCTATGGCTGGAGCCTGTGTTGTCGTTGCTGTTTCTGACATTCCCTTTGCTCCGAAGGGCCCCCATGGATTAGGAACTTCCACAAAGATCTCCTGGAAGTCTCCTCCCTTGGGCATATCAAGAATTGTCATAATCTTATAGTCTAACAGGTTGGGGTTGAGCATCACCCCCGTGTTCTGGTCGATGACGAGTTCCTCTGTTCTCACATAGCCGTTACCCATTGTGACTGATAAGTCTATCTGGTTTTCTATGATTTGCGGGTTTATGGCTCTACCACAGTCATGGGCTGATGTTATCCGCAGCACATTTAACTCCCCGGTCTCAATGTCCACTTCTACCTCGGCAATGGTAGCGGCAACGCTAACTGGCGCTACTTCCTTACCTGAGCGCTCGTCTATCCATGGCCATGGTAGAACAGCATTGCCCGTGATCTGATAGCCGATAATGCATGCTTCAGCAACTGGCATTACCTTCTCTTTATGCCCCTTAACATATATCCTGCTGTCCTTGGCTTCCAGGTCATCGGGCTTCACCCCCAACTTCTCGGCGGCAATTTCAAAAAGCTTTTGCTTGGCATCTTGAGCGGCTAAATAAGCAGTCCCAGCAGCGGTGAGTATGCCACGGCTAGCGAATACTCCAGCACCATAAGGCGTAACGCTTGTATCCGCCAGTATCACATTGACATCCCGATATTGCAATCCAAGCACTTCAGCTACCACCTGAGCTATAGCCGTCTTCAGGCCTTGCCCTACCTCAGGGTCACTCGAGAACACGTCAACACTGCCATCTTGGTTCATCTTCACTGTAGCAGCATCCGGGGCCGCAGCTATACAATGATGCATTCCTATCGCTATACCTATACCTCTTCTCTTTACTCCCCCTACCTCCACTGGTGTCCTCCATCCCTTCCATTTCTCCTTCCAGTGGGCTTTCTCAGCAACCTTCCGTATACACTCAGGGAAGCTGTCAATATCAGGTCCGACAACACCCCACTCTACGGGACCGAAGACTACACCCCCTAAGTCCATGCCTTTATCGCCATACCTCATGCAGTTCTTCAGTCTGAATTTTACTGGATCCATCTCAATCTTTTCCGCCGCTTCATCCATCAGACGCTCAACACAGAATCCTGCTTCTGGGTCACCAAAGCCATTCATAGGGCCATGTTCTTCAATATTGGTGATTACATGATAGCCTTCAAATTTGGAGTTTTGGTATCGGTAAAGCATGCCACAGGTATCAACAGCGCCAGCAGCAGGGATAAAATAACCAACCGTTGAATCTCTGCCAAAATTGGTTATCATTCTGGTATGCAACGCTGTAATTGCTCCATCCCTTTTGACTCCTACCCGGGCGTAAATCTTAGCATCAGTACGACGGTGGGTAGCGATAAAATCTTCCGCCCTGGTGAATGCTGCCCGCACCGGTTTCCCCGTCCTCTTGGCCAATAACGCGGTGAGAATTGCTATTTTCTGTGGGTGCTTAGACCCGTAACCTCCAACCGAGTAGCTAGCAATAACCCTAATGTTAGAGAGGGATATGCCTAAAGATGCAGATAGTTGATGTCGGACTCCTTGGGGTGACTGGGTGCTTGCCCAACAGGTTAGTTTATCGCCGACCCATTGGCAGACCACCACCCTTGGCTCTGGAGACGCATGGTGCTGCATCGGTGACTCGTAGGTACCTTCAATTATGTAGTCGGCTTCGACAAAGCCCTTATCAACATCACCCCATTCCAATGGTAGCATCCCATCTATAGTTCGTGGGCACCAATATAGATTGCTGCCCAGTTCTTGATGCGCCAGCGGAGAGTCAGGCTTCATAGCCTCTTCCTTATCAAAGACCGCCGGTAGTATCTCGTATTCAACATCTATCAGCTCCAGCGCCTCCTCAGCTATTTCTTTGGCTATAGCAGCTACTGCTGCCACTTCCTCTCCGGCATAATGCACTGTCTCATCAAGGAGATACTCAAATTTCTCAGGAACTACCTCTCCGGCAGGGTGAACTTTCGGTACATTTTTGTGGGTTAGCACACATTTCACCCCAGATAGTGCCTGTGCTTTAGTCGCATCTATCTTGATAATCCTGGCATGAGCATGAGGACTCCTCAAAAATTTGGCGTGCAGCATTCCCGGCAGCTGCACATCTGAGGTAAATTTTGCCTCGCCCTTGGCTTTTTCAATAGCATCAACGCGTGGTAAACGCTTCCCAACCATTGATAATTCTTCAGCCACTATATTTCTCTCCTTGTACTATCTCCGCTGCAGCCAATACGCACTCGGTTATCCGCTTATAATTGCCACAGCGGCAGAGGTTTCCAGCAAGGGCTTCCCTCACCTCATCCTCGGTGGGGTTATGGTTATCATCAAGTAAGGCCTTGGCAGTAAGTATCATCCCTGGCGTACACATACCACACTGCATACCGCTAAGCTCAACGAAGGTTTTTTGGATAGGATGCAGTTCACCCGTTTCTGGCTCCGCCAGCCCCTCAATGGTTAGGATATCCTTGCCCTCACATTCCATAGCCAACGTCAGACATGAGAGCATCGGTTTCCCGTCTATAAGGACAGTGCATGCGCCACACTCACCTTCATTACACATGATCTTGGTACCGGTTAACCCCAGATTCTCTCTCAG
>SDBV01002284.1_pt1 | contig 28656 bp, 46 predicted proteins | sample 2277081 | NCBI WGS metagenome assembly SDBV01 (sample SAMN10402039, study PRJNA504765) | marine sediment metagenome | isolation source: marine sediment core GS10_PC15, 223 cmbsf | place: Arctic Ocean: Southern Knipovich Ridge | collected 2010
TTGTTGACACTGATAAAGAATTGACAAAGATAGCAGCAGAATTTACTTATAGGGTTTTCAAAACTGGATTTAGAATACATAACAGGGCAACGTTACAAAATAGTATAGTTATGAAAGGACAGTCAGCTACGCTACTCATTGATGTTGATGTTGTTGAATAGGAGATATCAGATATGACAACATGGAGAAAAGAAATTAGTGCAGTCTTTGAAGCTAATAAAGATACATGGGATAATGTAGTAGAAACGACTCTATCAAGTAATGATCTTGACCTAGAGTTTGATAGCGGATATGGAAGACCAGAAGGAAAACCAGTCACGCTCTGGACAAAAGACAGAGTATATTATCCAATTGTCTATGATGGTTCAGAATGGGTTTCTTCAGCTCCACGTAACCCATGTACAGAGGCGTGTGAACATAAAGGAAGCTATTGATGTTAGTCACAGCTGCTGCTCTTAAGATACTTAAAGGTCAGGGTTACAAGGAAATAACAGTTAGAGGTGCACCAGGATCAGGAAAAACTTTAAGAATGTTAAAAGAATATAAAGATTATGACTTAGTACATATAGAGCAAGGAATAAACTTTGAAACGTGGATGGTGAAAGAGAGGAGTAGTGATGCCAAAAGCTAGTCAACATCAATCCCAAACAGCGACAAAGATGTTACTTATTGGAGACTCCGGTGCAGGAAAAACAGGTGCCTTAGCGTCTCTTGTATTTGATGGATATAATTTTGTCATAGCCGACTTTGATAACGGCCTTGATATTCTCGTGGCTATTGTAAGAAGAAAGGATCCAAAGCTCCTTGATAATATAATCTACGAGACATTTACAGACGAAATGAAAGCTGTCAGTGGTAAGATATTTCCAAAGGGCATACCAAAAGCATATTCAGACTCGCAGAACGCTATGACTAAATGGGAGTTTGGAAAGAAAGATACACCTGAATATTACAATCTTGGGAACATTGGTGACTGGGACGAGAATATTATCTTTGTAATTGACAGCCTCACTCATTGTTGCCGTGCTGCAATGCGACTTACTTTAGCTATAAATGGGCGTTCAGGACAACGCCCATATCAAAGCGACTATGGTGATGCACAAAATATGGTTGAGGATATGCTTGGCCTCCTATACAGTAATTCTGTCAAGTGTAACGTGATTGTTACATCACATATTACTGTCATAGGCGACGAGGCAGATTCAACCCTTCAACGCTATCCAATGGCGCTTGGCAGAGCACTTCCACCAAAAGTAGGGCAATATTTCAATACAATGGTTTCTGTCAGGAACAAAGGTGTAGGAGCATCTGCAAAGCGTGCTATCCGTACTGTATCAGAAGGAATACTTGAGCTTAAAGTACCACTACCTCCTGGTGTAATAAACACAGACTTACCCATTGATACAGGTCTATCAACACTATTTAAAGAACTTAAAGGTAAGGATAAATTACTGTGATTAAAGTAACATTATCTATAGATGGAGAGGTTGCAGACTTTATTAAACGAGTAGCCGAACTCTATGGAGTCTCAAAAGAATCTATCATCTGTGAACTTATTGCTAAGGGATATGATCCTAGCGGTAATATAGCAGGTGAAGATATATCCATTGCTGCTGTAAAAGCACCAGCAATGGATAAGCCTGCGCAGACTGCGCAACAACACTAACACAGGAAGGAATTTAATATGGCTGATAAGCCAAACTTTACAGAACTTATGAATAAGCCTGTTGAAGATGCTGAGAAGCCAAAACCGGCTCCTGCAGGAACGTATCTTGCAACAATAATCAAACATGAGTTCGGAACTTCTGCTAAAAAAGGTACACCGTATCTGCGGTTTGACTTTAAACTTGTAGCAGCAACTGATGACGTTGATGAAGATCTCCTGGAGGAAGTTGGAGGTCAAGAGTTCCTTGATAAGAAGTCAATGCGCTCTGAATTCTACCTCACTGACGATGCTATGTATCGCCTTAGAGAGTTTCTTGAAGAAGCTCTTGAACTCAACATTTCAGGGCGGAATTTTGACGACGTTGTACCAGAGACTCTCAATCAGCAGGTATTAGTAAGCGTTGCACATTCTCTAAGCGAGGATGGCAAAACAACCTACGCAAACATCGACGGCTTTGCTAAGGCAGAGTAGTTGATGGGTAGGGGCTAGGTAGACTCCGTAAGTCGTGCCAGCCTAGCCCCTACTTCAACAAAACAGAGAGGTAAAAACTATGCAGACAGTAATGTTTAAGTTCTCAATTGGACAATATGTATTGATTAAAGGCTCAGGAAAGAAGGTTGAAGTAAATCAGCAGAATATTGACGATAGAAAGATTAAGTCATACTGCTGCAAGTATTTTGACCACGAAGAAGGACTTCCAAACCATCATTGGATAGATGAAAAAAATCTCGAAGAATTAAAGAAGCCAAAACCTGTTAAGGTTAAGAAACCTGTAAAGAAGAAGGCAGCAGCTAAGAAAAAGAAATCAACTAAAAGAGGGCAAGGAATTTCTATCTGGTAATTTCTAACTAATGTTCCCGGAGGCACTAATCTGTCTCCGGGATTACTTCAAGGAAAGACGATGGAAAGTAAGACCGGAGATACTACCGAGGCCCGCTTCGTAAACGCTTGGGATGCTGTTGCAAAGATAGTTCATAAGATAGCTGTAGATAAAGGTTTTTGGAATAAAGGACAAGAGCGCAATAAGGGTGAGGCACTATGCTTAATCCATTCAGAAATATCTGAGGCGTTAGAGTCAATGCGTAATAATGATGCGCCAGACCAGCACCTACCTAAACGCGCCGGCACTACTGTCGAGCTTGCTGATGCTGTTATCAGGATAATGGACTTTGCTAAGGGATACGGTTATACAGATCTTGCTGAAGTTATAATGGAGAAAATCAGGTACAATTCTACTCGACCTGTAAAACATGGGAAGGAGTTTTAATGCCAAGTACCAGAACTATTATTCATCCTAAAGGTGAACGATATATAGTTATACCACAACCTGGACAGGAATACAATATAACAGAAGATGAGGAAATAATGCTGTGGTTAGCAGCAAGAATAGATATTGCTGAAATGAAACTCGATGAGATTGAAAGAGTTTTTAACAAAGACAAAGTAATAGAGGCTTCATCTTCTGGTGCCTCCATTATTTCTACTGAGAAAATGGAAAGGAATTCTAACAATGGCGACAAAGAATAATCCAGGACAATTCGACTGTTATGAACGTGCTGGTCCAGACGAGCCTCTTTTTGTACTTCGTGCTAAAGACTTACTCTCTCCTGAATTAGTTCGATTATGGGCTGATAAATCAGAAGAAGCTGGAGAGTTTTCAGATAAAGTTACTGAAGCCCGTAAGTGCGCTGACGATATGGAGGCTTGGTACAAGGAGAACGTATAATGAATGACAATAAAATAGCCTATTGGGGTATAATAGGAATAATGTTCGCATGGATAGCATTTCTAGTCTTTGTTTCTATTCCAGTATCAATACACTGGTATAAAATTGTAGTCAGCTATTGGTTCCCAGCATGAGCAGGATATTATCAATCGTTCAGGGGGCTCCAATAACTCTAGAAGATATCTGGAAACAAGCAGAGTCAATTGGTCGTATAAAAATAGAACGCGAATATAACAACCCTGTATACAAGATAGAGATACACTTTAAGAACTCTACAGGTTCTACAATATGGGCTACAGCTCATAATGCAGATATCGGTACAGGACTTATGATGGCCATTAATGAGGCAAGGAGGCTGTATTGATAAAACTTATAATTGGATTTTTATTCAAAGCTCTATGGGGCTTCTTTCTTATTAAGCTTGCAGGTAGTTTATCAATGTTATTACCATCTAATAAAAAGATAGAAAAATTATCTGAGAAACAATTAATAAGAGCGGCAGAAGATACAAAGAGTTTAATTGCAATGCAACAAATTGGCTGTGTATATGTTTTACAGTATGTAAATTATATGCAATCTATTGACATAAAAATTCCAGAAGAGCATATTAATAAAGTAAAAGAAATTGTAAATGGAACAGATTATTTTCTTAAAAGATACTCTAAAGAAGGAATAGGGAGATGAGGAGCAACAAGTAAAGGAGTAATGCCATTATGCCTGTCACATATGAGTTTCATAAAGTCCCATACAAGGACATTCATGTGGACAGGGAGAACCGACAGAGAAGCGACTTATCTAAGATAGATGAACTTGCTGAGAGTATTAAACGCCTCGGACTAATTCATCCAATAGTTATAACTAGGGACAATAGACTTGTCTCTGGTGAACGCAGACTAACAGCTTGGGCACATCTTAGCGAGGAACACGATGGCGGTGTCATAGGGTTCTTCGATAACATACCTGTGCATTATGTTGACGAATTAGATGAATATGAACTTTCTGCTATTGAACTTGAAGAGAACGTTAAGCGGTCTAATATAGATTGGAAGGATTCTGCTGTAGCTATATTCAACTATAATAAGCTCAGGGAGAGGGATAATGATAGATGGACACATGAACAAACAGCAGACAGTCTTGGTATGTCACCACAACAGGTTTCCAAATGGCTTCAGATAGCAAGGGAAATAAAGAGTGGTAATACTCGTATTCTTGAAGCTACTAATCCTCATCAGGCTTATAATATTATACAGCGTAAACAACAGCGAGCTATTGATACAGAATTGTCACAAATGGACATTGTAACCACGCCCGGTGGTGACATACCAAAAGACAATGGGACGGCCACCACGGCCCCGCATATGGACGATAAACCGGCCATTTCCGCCACTAATTCGGTTGAAAAGGACATTTTGAAAAAAGACTTCATAAAATGGCTCAAGACATACAAAGGTCGGAGGTTTAACTTTCTTCATTGTGATTTTCCATTTGGCATTGGCCTTCATAAAAGTAAGCAGGGACATGCTAAAGACTGGACAGAATACAAAGATGACCCAGATACTTACTGGGGCTTATGTAATTCATTAATAGAAAATCACGAGAAGATACTCTTTCCTTCATCTCATATAATGTTCTGGTTCTCAATGACATACTATACTAAAACTCTTGGCCTGTTTAACCAGGCCGGTTTTGTTGTCAATCCATTTCCTCTAGTATGGCACAAAACTGATAACAAAGGAATACTTCCTGATGCCCAACGCGGTCCCAGAAGAATATATGAAACAGCTTTTATCATGTCCCTTGGTGATAGAAAGATTATCAAACCAGTTGCCAACTGTTATGGATCACCTACTGAAAAATCACTTCATCTCTCAGAAAAAGCCGAGCCAATGCTTAGACACTTTTTCACCATGTTTGTGGACGAACAAACAGAAATCCTCGACCCAACCTGTGGAAGTGGTTCTGCGCTTAGAGCAGCTGAAAGTCTTGAAGCTCGACGTGTACTAGGTTTAGAGATTGATCCAGAAACTGTTGACGTTGCCCGCACAGCCTTAACCCAATCACGTAACAAAGCGAGGATGAGTAATGGAGGCTAAAAAAGTGATAGTCGCATTTACTGGTAAGAAGGGTCATGGTAAAGATACTGCAGCCAAAGCGCTTGATGATCATCAAGTTATTAAAAACCTTGTAGCCCCAGATTATTGGTATCGAGTTAACTTTGCCGATCCACTAAAAGCTGCTTGTGATAAGGTATTTGGTCTTACTTGGAAGGAAATGAATGTACCAGAACTTAAGGAACGCCGTCTTGATCGCTGGCCACACGAGTCGCCGCGCTTTATAATGCAACAAGTCGGAACCGATCTCTTTCGTAATCAATGGCCAGATGTATGGATTAAGGCCTGGGAGAGGAATATTCTCAGACATAACTATAACTATGTCACAGACCTTCGGTTCTTAAATGAAGCTGAAGTTGTTAGAAAATATTGGGGAAAGATTGTCAGGATAGTTGATCCGAGAAAAGAATCAACTGATACTCACAAATCAGAAACTGAGATGGATAAGATAACTTCTGACTTTCTAATAGTCAATGATGGTTCTATAGAAGACCTTTATAGAAAAGTAAGGGAGCTTGATCTATGACCGGCCCTCAATTCCTTTGGCTCCTTTGTGCTATGTTCTGGCTCACAGCAGAAGTTGTAAGCACAAAGATGAAAATGAAGCAGGGTCATTACTTGAAAGGTTTCGCTCTTATATTTGGTATAGCTGCTATGATTTGGTTCTTTATTGAATTGAAGTTCTGATGAAAAATAAAACTGTAGTATTGTTTATAATTATTTCGATTATCGCAGCTTTTGGAGTATTAGTAATATTATCAGTATATGTTTCTACTTTACGACCCTCTATTACTGATGGTAAATATAGTATCATACTGTCTTGCAGACTAAACAAGGATATAATAGATAATGAAACAAAGAAGAGATGTGCTGATGCAGAACGTGCCTTTTCAAAAGCAAAGATAGAGTGGATAAAACGGCATTTAGACAGTAGTGGATACTAATAATGCGCTGTGGCCCATCAGGTCCAGAAGATGCCAAGATCATGCTTGTAGGTGAAGCACCTGGAGCACAAGAGGAACTTCTTGGTAAACCTTTCATTGGTGAGTCAGGACAGGAACTTGATCGTATTTTAAAAGATGCTGAGCTTGATCGTGCCAAATGCTACCTCACAAACGTGTTCTTTGACCGTCCACCAAATAACAAACTCGCAGAAGAATGGTGCGGCCCAAAGAAGGAGATGGCAGATATGTATAAGGAAATACGTCATCTTCTTGTGAAGAAAACAGCAGAAGAATATCCAGAATATATCTGGCCAGATGTTTATACATGGACTCCACTTTCACTTGGTAAATACTTATCACCCGAACATCTACCAGAGCTTCTACGACTAGAAGCAGAAATATTAAAGGTCCAACCAAACCTCATTGTAGCAATGGGTAATACTCCATTATGGGCCTTAACCGGCACCGCACAAATTACTAAACTCCGTGGTGCAATAGCAGAGGCTACACTCTCACGCATAAACAAGAACCTTCCACAAGGCTTTAAACTTCTCCCTACATTCCATCCAGCTTACATCATGCGAAATTGGACTGCGCGTACAACACTTGTTATTGACATGATGAAGGCTAAGAAAGAATTAGAGTATCCAGATATAAGGCGCCCTCAGCGCCTTATACATATCAGGCCGTCACTGATAGAAATGCAAGAATTTTATTATAAATACCTCCGAAATGCTAAGTATATTTCCTGGGACGTTGAGACAGCAAGGAAGCAAATAACAGTTATTGGTTTTGCACCAGATGACAAAGTTTCCATTGTTATTCCATTTGTTGATAAATCTAAGCCTGGTTATAGTTATTGGGATAAAGCTGAGGACGAAGTAAAAGCATGGAAGTTTGTTCGCAAGGTTCTTATGTCCGATATTCCAAAGCTGGCACAAAACGGTTTATACGATATACAATATGCCTGGAGAATAATGGGTATTCCAGTTAGAAACTGCTTACATGATACAATGCTTCTACATCACTCACTACAGCCTGAAAGTAAGAAAGACCTTGGGTATCTTGGATCAGTTTATACGAATGAGGCATCATGGAAGTTGATGCGACATAGACCAGATACTGTTAAGAAGGATGAATAGACTATATAGAGCATAAGAAATACAATGTTCAATGAAGTTCTAGTAAAGTGCCCAAACTGTCACGCTCAGACAGCTGTTCAAAGTATTGGAGGAACATGCTCATATACTTGCTATTCACTACCAGAAGCAATGATAGAAGATGTTGAGGCAATATTGGATAGGCCAATAACCTGTTGGAAGTGTAGAATAGTGTTTAAGATACTTACATCTGTTAATAGAGAATTAAGGATAGTGTAATGGGTCAGACAAAGACTAAAGACTTTGTAATTGAAATGGGAATAATTCCAGGTGAAAATACAAAGGTAGAGATTGATGGAAAGGATGTAACTAAAAATATACAGAGTCTTACCTTAGATGCAAAGGTAGATGAACTTACACAATTGACACTGAACATGATAGGCGACGTATTTATAAAAGGGGAAGCTGAAGTGCATAAGCGTTGTACAATGTGTGGACAAGACTTACCAGAGGAAGAATAATGAGTCAATCAAGAAAGTGGTCAGGAATTGAAACGTGTACTGGTACAACAATTGGTTTTGGAGTAGCTGTAATTGCAAACTATATAATACTTCCTTTCTATGATATGCACCCAGACTGGAATGCAGCGTCATATGTTGCTGTATGGTTTACTGTAATCTCTATAGTACGTGGCTACCTAGTCCGTCGATTGTTCAACGCCATTCACATTTGGCAAAATAGTGGAAAGTATATCCGTGGTAGAAATAATTGATACATCAACACTGGTCCCAAACGATTACGAGGGATTAAATCATCTGTCAATCTATAACGGATTAGATTGCTGTGTTACAAGCGAGGTCCATGATGTTATAGAGAGTCAGCTTGATCCCAACACACAACTCATCTATAACTTCGAGCGGGCTTGCCAAGCACCAGCTCTTGAAATGATGCTTCGTGGCATTAGAGTAGATAACTACGAACGATTTAAGCTCCTTCATTTCTATGAGAATCAGAAAGAACGAATGGATACCATACTTCAAAAGTATGCCTGGGCAATGAATGGTCAAACTCTCAACCCGCAATCACCAAAGCAAATGAAGGAGTTCTTCTATGACTTCATGGGCCTTCCAGAACAGTACAAGTTTGATAAAGGTGTTAGGAAGGTAACTTGTAATCGTGCAGCCTTAGAAGCACTTCAGGCTTATCGCTACGCAAGACCTGTTATAAACGTTATTCTAAAAATGAGGGACTTACAAGGATTTGTTTCAGTCCTACGAACTGGTGTTGATACAGATGGCCGTATGCGTTTTGGTTTTAACGTAGCTGGAACAGAAACAGGACGCTGGTCTAGTAATGAAAATGCCTTTGGTAGTGGCATGAATGGCCAGAACATAACTGACAAGCTCAGGCGCATATTTGTAGCAGACGATGGTTACAAAATGGCATATGCTGATCTTGAACAAGCTGAGAGCCGTGTAGTTGCATATATAGCAGAGGATTTAAAATACATAGAGGCTTGTGAAAGTGATGACTTACACACTTATGTTGCAAAGATTATATGGGATAGTTTGAACTGGTCAGGTGATTCCAAATTAGATAAGGACATGGCTGAAGAAAAATTCTGGCGACATTGGTCACGCAGAGATCTTGCAAAGCGTGGTGGACATCTAACAAATTACTATGGCCAACCACAATCAAATGCTAAGAACCTTCACCTTGATATTGAAACAATGAAGTCGTTTCAGAATACTTACTTAACAGAGTTCTCAGGAATTAAGAAGTGGCACACTACCACAGCTACAGAGCTTCATACCAAAGGCTTCTTAACTACACCACTTGGTAGAAGGAGATATTTCTTTGGCAGGCGCTATGATGATGCAACACTCCGTGAAGCAATTGCTTACAAACCTCAATCTGTTGTTGGTGATCTTCTCAATCTTGGTATGTATCGTACATGGAGAGACCTACGAACAGCATATCTCCTCTCTCAACTTCACGATGCCATTCTAGTTCAGTTTAAAGAGGAAGATGAAGATGAAGTTATCGCAGGATTGCAAAAGTGCCTTACAATACCTATTGAGATTAACGGACGCACTATGGTCATTCCAGTAGAGATCAAAGTAGGTTGGAATTGGGCTTCGTTTAACTATAAAAATCCTAAAGAAAACCCAGATGGGCTTAAAGTTTGTCCAGACGGTGATAGTAGAAAGAGACAGGTGTATCTATCGACGCCTCTAATGCAACGCCAAATAGATTAGCAAGGCCAATATGTCAAAAAAGGCCAAGGGAAACTCATCTGCGCCACAAACATGGACAGACACGTTTCTTGATTATACAGCAGGATTGCCGTCACCAAGAATCTTTAGGTTATGGTCGGCATTAAGTTGTGTTAGTGGAGCGTTAGAAAGACGCTGTTGGACAAGAGTATCTAATTCAGTTCTGTATCCTAACCTATTTGTTCTCCTTGTTGGCCCACCCGGAGTTGGTAAGAGTATGGCAATAAATGAAGTACATGATCTTTGGGCTGCCGTAGGGGATTTTAATGTAGCGCCAACATCATTGACAAAGGCTGCTTTTATAGACCAGCTTTGCTCACAACAGAAGCTTATAGAGCTTAAAGGCAAAACAGCTCTTTATAATTCAATACTTATACCTGCACCAGAGTTTGGAACACTTGTAACAGCACATGATACTGTCTTCCTAAATACGTTAAATGATATTTATGATTGCAGACTTCTCTACGAAGAACGTACACGTTCTGGTGGCCTTATACATATAGAGCGACCACATATATGTATTCTATCAGGTACACAACCTAAGTATCTCGGTGATCTTCTTCCAGAAAGTGCATACGGCCAAGGTTTTACAAGTCGAATAATAATGGTGTATGAGGGTGATAGAGTTACTGTTCCTCTATTTGGGGAAACTACAAAGTCAGAAGCTGTTAAGGCAATTCTAGTTAAAGAACTAAAAGAAATAGCTGGAATGGTTGGAGAATTCAAATGGACTAAAAAGGCTAAGGAAGATGTTGAACAGTGGAACTTAGATAGTAATAAGGACGAACCTAGACATCCACGGCTTGCTCACTATTGTACAAGAAGAGTTATACATACTATTAAAATGGCAATGTCAGTATCTGCAGCAAGATCACGTACACTTGAAGTAACTGCTGACGATTTAGAAAATGCTAAACAGATATTGCTTGCTGCAGAGGATATGATGCCGGAAGTATTTAAGGAAATGTCGGCGTCGAGTGACATGAATGAAATCAACGAGGCGTTTGAATATATCTGGACACACTGTATTAAGAACGAAGCTGAGTCTATTCCAGAACACGAGCTTGTTCACTTCCTTGCTAAGAGAGTACCGGTTCATCGTATAGGCTTCTTTATCGAAGCTATGGTAACTGCACAGATGATGAAGAATGTTGGATTAGAACTTATAGGCCATAGAAAGTTTAAACCTATGCAAAGGATGTTAGACTGACCCATATCTATCAATCCAATAGATATGGATCAGTCTAACATTTGTTTAGAGATAGTAATGAAACAAAAACACATCATAGCACACATGCGTAGTATTAAGAATTACGCTGATTGCAGCACCGCAGTTCGTGCAAAGGTTGGTTGTTTGATAGTTAAAGATGACCGTATCATAAGCATTGGATATAATGGTACACCATCTGGATGGGATAATTGTTGTGAAACGAAAGTATATCATGAGAACATTTATGGAGTAAGTCCAGACGAAGTTCAAGAATTAATAACAAAACCAGAAGTCATGCACGCAGAGTTCAACGCACTTATGAAAATATGTAAGAGTACGGAGTCTAGTAATGGCTCTGTGCTCTTCTGTACTTATTCCCCATGCTTCAACTGTGCTAAGATGATTGCAAGTGCTGGAATAGTAGCAGTGTATTTTAACAAATTATATAAAACTGACGATGGTAGGGGTGCTGGATTTCTTTCAGACTTTGGTGTTTGTATAGAACATTTATCAGATGACTTTATATGGACTAAACCATGAAGGGAGCATACTTACCAGCTGGGTCCAAAGCATTAGAAGTAATAGATGAGTTACTAGACTTTATTGCTGTAAGTGGTCATCAACAGGATTGTGTTAGGTTTGGTAAATGGTCATGCGGACAGAGAGGCCTTCTAAATAAATATAGACCTGCTGTAATGAAACGAAAAACTAATAAACAAATTCACAAGAAGCGTAGAACTAGAGGACTTAAAGATGAAATTCGTGGAAACAAATCAAAGCCGGTTCGATAGTTGTTCAATAATGTGGAGTGGTAAGTATGTCTTTCCACCAATGTCGTATATAGAGTTCCTTAAGAAATTTAAGGAATGGCCACCTAAGAAGAAACAGCTGGCAGTAATACATCTAAACCTTTATACTAGAAATATCATTGATAATGTTCATACTACAGTCAATGAAGGTATCCAGTACAAAACTGAAGATATTGATAAGTGGGTGATTAGAAATATAGACAATAAAAACATAAGTGTTGGAGATTGTGACGATTATGCTGTAACATATCAGAATCTTCTAGTAGATAAATATCACTTCCTTCCGTCAACTGTGCGACTCGTTTTATGTAGAAAAATGAATGGAGAGTATCATCTTGTAACTGCAGTAGATACTGATAATGGAACATATATCATGGATAATACAACAAAGGTTGTAGGTCCATGGACATGGTACCAGTATCAATGGATCAGTCGTGAGAAGCCAGGATCATTCTGGTGGGAGAGTATAAAAAGTAGAGACAGATGTAAGGAACTAACAGATATGCAAATGCGACCTAGGAAAGCTATAGTGCAGCATTTAACGAAGGAAACAGAATAATGACATTTAGGTATCCTTATGGTCAGGAGTTAATACTAGACTTATACAATTGTGATCCTAACACATTCAACCGTGCTGATATTGGTGACTACTTCACAAAGCTCTGTAAAGCAATATATATGGAGAAGTGTGACGTTCACTTTTGGGATGATGTAGGAGTTCCAAAGTCAAAAGCACAAACGCATCCAGATACAAAAGGTACATCAGCAGTCTGCTTTATAATGACGAGTTCTATAGTAATTCATACACTCGATATTCGAGAAGAGGTTTTTATTAATATATTTTCATGCAAGGAGTTTGACACTGAATTAGCTAGGTTTATAACTCTTGATACTTTCAGTGGTTATCTTAATGACGAGACTGTTATGAAAAGAGGAGATGACAAATGGAAATAGTAAATGCTGTTATCACTAATCCTGCTTTTATAGGACTCTGGACATATAGATCAACAACAGAACAGAGAAGGTTCTGTGCCAGTGTTCTACATAATGGAAAAATAGTAGAAACTGACTTGTACTTACGTTGGGAAGATGCTATTAAGGCAGCAAAATATATAATGGATCAAGATAATGAAACCACTTAATGCAGTTATGATTGTCCCCACCGGAATCGGGGCCCAGATTGGTGGACACTCTGGTGATGCAAATACAGCAGCAACTATAATTGCAGGAGTCTGTGATAAGCTAATTGTTCACCCAAATGTCGTCAATGCCTCAGATATGAATGAGCTACCAAGCAATGCTCTATATGTTGATGGAGCCACATTAGATAGATTTTTACAGGGTAATACAAACTTACAAGAGGTTCATAACAACCATGTACTTGTAGTATGTAATAAAGAGAGTATTGATACTATTAATGCTGTAAATGCTGCACGATCAGTTCTTGGAATGGATATCTCAATTATAATTCTAAATACTCCACTTATAATGAAATCAACAATTGATCTACATGGAGCATCTGGAGATATTGAAGGTATCCTAGAATTAACTAAGCAGTTAACCAGTATAAATTTTGATGCTTTAGCAATTCATACACCAATAGACGTATCAAAGGAAATGTCAGAGTTTTATAAAAATAGTCTTAGAACTGGTGGTGTAGCAGTAAATCCTTGGGGTGGAGTTGAAGCTAAACTGTCAAAAGAACTTAGTATACATTTTAATAAACCTGTAGCACATGCACCAGTTGAACCACCTGGTACTCCAGAGGAGATTGGTCATCCACTTCTTTCACCAGAGTATATTGGAACACACTTAATGAGCGTTCTACGTGGACTACATCGAGCACCTCGGCTTATTCACGATATAGTTGATACAATAAGAGGTGATAGTATAGACATTTTAATAAGCCCTATGTGTTGGGGAACTCCACATGATATATGTAGTAAGGAAAATATAAAAATCATGTTTGTTACAGAAAATAAAACCACTGTACTACCTGGACTAATTAGGACCAAAGATCATATAAAAGTAAGAAGTTATCTTGAAGCTGCTGGAGCTTTAGTTGCAATGCGTCATGGGATATCGTTATATTCTTTACATCGACCACTTGCATCAGTTGAGGTAAACTAAATGAACATGTCCAGAAGAGGTTTTCTAAAAGGAACTACTGCACTTGTATCGACAACAGCTTTAGTACCAGTTCTTCCAGCTTTAAAGGTAGCAACCTATGCTTTTAATAAAATTCCTACTCTTGGTTTTGCTATTGGAAGTATAATAGGCAGGAACCTATTCTTTTAATAGATATTGAGAGGTCAAAGTCATAACCAAATATCTGGTCTTTCTTTAAACGCACGCTCTAAAATAACACCAAGTGGATTATATGCAGGTTGTCTTAAACTATTATGGTGCTCTACTAAAGCTCCAAGTGGCTCGAAATAAATACCAAGCACTTCGAGCCTTCTTAAGAAGCGAGGCTCCATAAAGCCACACCATCCTGTAACTGCATTCTGTTGAGATATTTTTATCATTGCCTTTACCAATGCAACTAACAGTCCGGAATGGTTAATACCAGCCTGTTTAACTCGCTCACTTGAAACACATATGCGTGAGCCTTCGACTGTACCAGAGCGTTCTAGTAGCCTATGCTTACATACCTCTTGGACTGGAAAGCTACGTAATTTATCAGTCTGAAAAACTAATCGAACGTGGCCCACAAATATTCCATTAACTCTTAAAAGAGAATGTATTGAACTCGCGTCATAACGATCATATTCTAACCCATCAGGATAATTTCTGTAGTCCTCAAATTTAGTCTCTATACAATATATTTGGTATCTAAGACGATAACATTCTGTAAGTAGTTCTTCAGTATCGGCCAGAATGCAATTAATATCTTCCATAAAGTTATGTTGGCAGCCTCTTTGCTGCCAACATTTCCTATTTACTGATTTCCTTAAAGATATCCTTAATGCTCTTAATAGCATCATTAACTGACGGCGTGTTATCCTTAATAAACTTTATAGCTGACTTACGAATCTTAGCTGATTCATCAAACTTACCACCAGCAGCTAAGGCATCAGCACGCCTACTTAAATCCTTAACATGATCTCTGATCAATTCTCTAACCAGTTTTCTATCTTCTTTTCGATTGTCAAATATCCAAACAGTATAGTCATGCAGTCTTGCCTCAGCTTCCATACCTCTCTGAACAGCAATACTACAACCTTGCAAGGAGAGCAAGATAATACAAATTGCCACAATTTTATTCATCATCAAACTCCTCAAATGTTGGTTCTTGGACTCCAGGTCCAAATAAGTTCTCGCCACCAATTCGTACAGCTTGATACATGATATTACGACGAGAACGTGAAACACCATCAAGCTTCATACCATCAAAGAACAAGTCATCACATTGAATACGTTTTAATCCCTCATCATGCTCATACAGCCAATCATGGGCTACAGCTGCTCTAAGGTGATGACCAAGCTTTGGAATGATAGGAGTTGCCCAACGAGGAATACTAGCAAGGTCTGTCAGGAACCCAGCTGGTACTATAAACTCGACAATTAGGTTACCCTCGTCATTGAACCACTTAACACCTAAAGGCTGTGTTAGTCTGAATGCAAGCTCTTCATTCTCCCAACAAGAATAAATCTTACTGTTAAATTCAACCCTTGACATTACTCAGGTCCCTTAACTCCCTTACGGAGAGTCATAGCACCAACAGCTATCCATACATTTTGAACCATTTCACCCATCTGCATGTCTCCATTAAAGAAGGCACCAACTGATGCTAGTACAGCACCAATTGCAAGTATATATGTTTTCTTACCGGGAAAGGCCTCAAGTAAGTTAAAGCTACTTGCTTTCTTTGTCTTTCTTGTTGCCATTGGTTATCTCCTTAAATTGCCTATCAGTCAGGTCTAAGTGTATTATTGCATAGAGTATGTTAAAGAAACGCATTCTCATATTAATATAGGCACCAGTCTTAGCTGGTTTAGCCTTATTACAATCATTATCCATATTAACTCCATTACAGTTTCATTAGAAAGTAATTAGCACGATTAACCCAACCTTCCAGAAACACAAGCTGACTAGGCTGAGATTGAACATAGTCAGCAAACCCTGTATATCGCCTCGCTAGAAGTTTCTTATAAACCTCTGTTGCTCCATGTTGATCCCTCCAGTTAATAGCATCAAGCGTGTTAGGTCCGACAAAACCATCTGTCTTAACTTCAACAACACGTTGCAACCATCGAGCAGCTCGCCTGCGTCCATGGAGAACACCAGTGTCAACAACTAGATGCCGCAGGTTAAAGTTATTGATTTCAGCAAAACGAGGCTCCTTAATAAATCTATTAATGTATATCTCAACTGCTTCTTTCCTTGACAAAGCTTGAATTGCACTCTCTATACTTGCACCATTGGTAGGAACATGCATGGCATTACTTCTTCGCCAGTCTCGTAATGTTCTACCAGTGATACCATACTTAGTTGGCCCTCCACCATCGCTAGCTCGATTTGTGTATTTATCTGTCTCGAAGTTGATTACCTCAACTACAATAGCTTCATTCATCTTGTCACTTACTTCTGTCATTATCTTTTTCGCCTTGGCTGTCTTGGAACTCCACTTGGAGGCCGGCCACATGTTTCAATGAAGCCCTGTCGTTTACCCCAAGCACACCATTTAATCCACTCACCCTTAGATAAAGGAAAACCCTTCTTTTTCTTTGCATCCAATATGAACCATGCGTCTTGTTGAATCTGCTGCGTATTCATAGAAACGCGCTTTTCAATTGTAACAGCCCAGTCATATGTAATGTACCCACCACCTATACCTACAGTGACTAGTGGTATTAGAGAGATAATTATTGGAAGGTTCACTTTTTCATCCCCCTATTGCCTGATACATAGCTACTATTATTGAAGCACAACCAGTAATTATAACTCCAACCATCCACCAAATTCTACCAAATAGCTGTCTAATATCTTTCTTAAAGTCATTAGCAAAAGACATAACAGCATTTTTTATATCCTTATGATCTTCTTTATTCTCTTGATAACTACGAGTACATGACTTTAAATGCTCCTTTAATCCAGTTTCTAACGCCATAAGTCTCTCCTTGTCAGTCGCCATGTAAAACTCCTTATACTGCTAATTCTACAAGGTCTGTGCCCTTACTGTAGATAAGCTTTGTTGTTGTAGCTGGAACAGAAACTGTTGTTCCACCAGTTGCGGTGTCAACTGTACAAGTTTGGTTTGTTGTATTATCAACTGCAAATACTCTACCACCATCTGGAACCTCAAGTGTAAATCCAGCTCCAGGATTTGTATGCAACCGTTGTACGAAGTTAGACTCATAATCAACGGCGGCAACAACTATGATACCTCCACCAGATACATCAATATCGTTGAAGTCGTTGTTAGAGCCATCTGTCTTATCAGCACCAGTATTTAGTGTAATGTGCTTATCACCTTGAGCAGGCTCTAAATGTGTTACATTAGTGAATGGTGTAGTAGCCATTATTAAATCCTTTTCTCTCCTGGAAAGCCGCGTCCAACTATTGAACTAATCTGATAGACATTAATTAAAAGTCCTTGAGCCTGTGTATCAATACCTGGTATATTTGCTGTAAGTCTGATAAGCCCAGATGGAACAATTATTTCAAACGTGCTAGCACTTGATACTATAACAGTTGGTACTCCAGGTATTAGATCAACAATTCCAGAGGGAATTGTAATAGCATGATCCACACCTGATAATCCAAAATCAAGCTGTTCATCCTCAACAGCATAGAATGCTGTCTGTGTTAATGGTGTAACTACAGAACCGTTAGCAGAAGCAGTTGTTGTAATAGCTCTAAGTTCATTACCATCATTGTCGAGTATTGCAACTACATAATCCTCTGTTACTTCATCAAGAGGAACATCTGCGTTATTTCTCATTTCATGGTCTATACGAGCCCGTCGCACCCAAGTAATAGTCCTACCAGTGACATCCTTATTAGATATAATATGAACAGGAGAATAAGGCCAAAGTCCTTTAGCCTGACTTGCAAATGGTATAGACCCAAGTGCTATAGTTACAGAGTTAATAGACGTTGCACGATACAATCTCTCAATACCAATATTAGCATTTATATCAGAAACTCGTGTAAGTGTAATCTTAGTTAGAAGAGTAACTCTATCACCAGCAGCGTGATTATCTATTTCATGTTCTGTACCTCTTGCACCACGAATGAGTTTTGAAAAAGTCCATGTTCCGTCACCATTATCAACTGCAGTTTGGAACCTTATAATCTCATCTCTAGTCAGGAATGCATTAAGTTCCTTGTTTATTAGAAGAGTGGCTTCTGTTGTACTTTGAAATGTAAAAGAGTCGTTAAAAAATCGAACTGTTAAAGTATTGATATTATCGAATATTGTAGTAGGACCAGGGGAAAGTTTACCAACAGCAAATCCTGTAAATGAAATTTGGCTCTTAACATATGTAAAGAGGCCTTCCCATGTAGAGCCACCATCCTCAGATACATCTACAATAGTTCCAGTATATCCATTTGGACCACTTGCTCCCTGATAGAAACCAGCATCTTCATCAACGTCCCTAAGCAATGGAATATCAAAGTTTAGCAGCGTACTCGGTGGAGGAATTATAATAAAGCTATTATTTGATATAACTGGCGGTAAGGCATCCTTACCAAGTGTAGTACTCTGGAATACTTCAGAGTCATCTCTTGTGCCAGTAATTCTTATAAGTCCAGATACACCATACTCAACGGTCTCGACAAATATCCTTGTATTTACGCCACCAACAGGAATTTGTAAATAGTCTCCAGGATCAATGCGAATATATTGTGGAGGTAAAGTAAAAGAGTAGCTGTCCCGACTAATCCATGCTTGATATAGTAAAAACTCTGATATTTGTTTTGCCTGTTCAACACTTAAATTTATATTAAATTTCCTTGTTACTTCCTCACGAGTATTTACAAGAGCAGAAATTCTCTTTGAATGAACGCTGCCTTCCTGATAGTCTCTTATCTCAGATATAAATATTACATCAACTCGTTCAGGTATCTCAATTTCCTGCTGAATAATTTCACTAACAGCTTTTGGTGGCTTCTGTCCACGTTCATAAGCACCCATATCTACAATAGGGATGATTGTTCCTGAAGGAGAGTCCCCCTTTCTATCAATAGCCTTAATTTTCCAATCACTCTCAATAAGCGTAAACATATATGCTTCTGCTAATTCTTCTAATGAATTGCGAATTGATCCGCGAGATTTTACAGAGTATCCGTGCAATTTATGAAAGCCAGGATCATCTAGAAATCCCTCCCATAGATCATCAAGAGGATTTATATCATAATCAGCTGAAACAAATCCAGCCCTATCAAGTAAGTCCTCTACAACGTCTCTAACTGTAGTAGATGCACTATCAAACTCATCATTGTCAGCGCGATCAAGTAGTAGTGAACCAGATGCTGTCACAATTCCATGCTTTTGTTCACCGTAAAACTCGAATATACTTGCAGGTGTCCAGCCACTCTCAGCATCTCTTGTTATAACCATATTTACTGGATCAAGTTCAAACACTCTTAAGAAATCCCCAGGGTCTAGTCTTATTGTAAAGAAGACAGTGCTGTGTCCATAGTATAAATTAGTGTATTCTGACTCACCTGTTCTAACAGTGAAAAAGTTATTAATAAAATAATCTACAAGCGATCCATCAATACTAAGACTATCAATGCTGAATCTATAAATACTATGTGTATCTGGACTTGCGGCTGGATCATGCATAAATAGCATTAAAGAGTTAGTAAAACTATCAAATGTAACAGTATTAAATGGAGTAATACTCTCAAATTGAAGTTTAGCTCCAGGCTCAGGATTTGTAATATTAAAGAATGTAGATACACCAGTACTATCAACTCTTATAAAATGAATAGTGTCATCAACTACAGAGTCACCAACATACCAAGCATTACCATCTAGATCAATCTGAGCATCTGTCCAGGCAACAACTATTGAAGAACTAGGAAAGTTTACTCCTGGTAATTGTACTAAAATATCAAGGTCCAATGATATTACTAATAACTTAGCACTGGCAAATATCCCTCCTGTATATAGAGAAGTAGTAAGTAGCTGATGTGTTATAGGATGTTCAAAATTTCCAGGAACAAGTGCTCTAGTACCTGTTGAAACCTTAACCTGTTTAATAAACTCAAGAGGTTCTCCATCTATCTTCATTAAGAAAGATACTTCATCATTTCCCCACATAGCTGAGGTATAAATATCACCAAATGAGTCAACAGTAAACGTATCAAGCAGAAAGCCAAATGCACCAGGTCGAGTTAAGGCTGGCTCATCAAATATATCGTGAGGAACAGCATCTATAATATTCTCTTGTATAATGTCAAAGGTAGCAGGATCAATCTTCTGTATTTTTACTTGTCTGTGACGCAATACAGGAGCCGGATTAAGATCATCAGGGCCCTCAGCCCATAATAAATATATAATACTTCTATCGAATGAACGAGCAATCATAACTGGTTCACTTGAAGGTGAAAAAGTTACACCTTCAAAATTTGTTATTGGACGAGTAACAACAGTTTTTACAAATACTTCAACTGAAATTGCAGGCTCTGTATTACCGAAATCGGCAAGAGGAAGATCATTAAAATGAAGCTTAGATACCCCACGATCAGCTGGTACGTTAGCAATTCCTTTATCCGCCTCGACTTCAGGATCAGGAAGCTGTATTTCTGTTCCCTTATAGAAACTTATGTTGTTTAAAAATTGAGAAACAGGTCCTTCATTTACTGTTCTAGCATCGTATATGAGTTTTGGACCAGCCCAAATACGTGCAAAGTGTCCTATAACACCTTCACCGATATGAGTTTCAAAACTTACACTGTAAGTAAATGATATACGAGCTTGACCACCACCAAAACCTTTACCACCAACCTTCTCTCTATGAGTTGTTTCCTTTAATTCAGTTGACCATGTTACCTCTGTTCCAGTTCTCCAATGAGCATAGTGTATAGGAATAGGATTACCATAAGCTGAGCTTTTAACTTGAAGCTCCTGTATTCTTGGCCCAACAATGTCTGGTTGTTTAACAGGAAAGAGTAAAGCACCAATTATATTACCAATAGCAAGACCAATACCAGGTGCACCAAAAGCAAACCCTATTGCAAGTCCAACAGCTGATACAGCAAGCCGACCCATCTAATCCTCACTGAACACAGGAAAGCGCCACGCTCTAATAGGCTGCAGCTTATCTGGGCTATCACCTAAACCAGTCTCTCTAACACAACCATATGGCTGGTAAGCATGTATGATACCAATGTCAGTTCTTAAAGCAAGGTGCATAGGGTACCTTTTATAATAATACATTAGTACATCAGCTACAGTAGCTTCACTGACTTGTATCCTATTTGAATACATAGACATAGCATTTAAAAATTTAGTTGGATTTGGAATACGTCCATAGTTAAACTGAGATATTATTTCAGGAGTATCGAGGTCTATCTTACACAACCCTTTGTCATTTGCAACTCTCCAGATAAACCCGAGACAATCCATACCACGGCTAGTACGTCCCTGATCTAAGAATGGAACTCCGTCAAATGTACGGGCATATTCAATAACTTCTTGTCTAGTTACGGTCATCAGTTCTGTGCATCTGGAAAGTCAAATATGGCATCATTGCCTGGAACGTGAAGTTCTCCTCTAAAGTTATGAATATTCTTAAAGAACTTACAACGACCTGCAGTTTTATCACAGCCTAGAGTGACTTCATATAGGTCTCCAACTTGAATATCAAAAGGAAATTCTAGCCACGTAGTGAATGTACCTGTTCCAGAAAGATTAGAATAGACCTTAACTTCTTTCGCAATACCAGTATTAGCACCAGAAGTAAATATTACAAACCCACCCTCCCAGTGTCCACGTTCTCTAAAGAACTCATCTGGAGCAAAGAAAGAAGTCTCACCACGTCCAGTATCAGAGAACTTTCTCTTACTTGTTACAGACGTAACAGCACCAATCTTTCTGTGACCATCATCGACACGCCAAATACATCCACCATCAACAATTGTTGCTCCTATAGACTGTGACCATACTGGCTCGATTGATCCAGAAGTACCAGATTGTATACATACAAACCGTAGGTCATTAAGGCCACCATTAACAATAATAGGTTGAGAATTACCAATCTTGACTGTAGGTAGTGAAAGGGATAATTCTAATGCTCCAGCTGGAATCGTTAAGTTCCTATTACTATCTGTAGAATTAAATATACTTGGAGCATTTGCAAGAAGAATTAAGAACCCAGATGGTATAGTAATATCTCTACTTCCAGTTGGACCAACAACACTTCCAACATTTGCATCAAGAATATTCTCAGCAGTATAAGAGGTTGATGGAGCCCAAGATGTTGGAAAGATAATACTGACGGTACAACGATTATCACCAAGATCAGCACGACATTCAGGAGCAATAATTTCGACAATGTTTCTTGTTATTGATTGAAGCATTCCACGAAATTCAATCTGAGCTTCACCTGGGGCAAGTATCTTTGCCTCACCTAAGAAGCCTCTTCTAAGCCTAATAATACCATCAGGAATACTAGCCCAGTTAATTTGGAACATCTTAAACTCAGCGCCATCGTATAGCTTATTACGAATGTCATCATCATTAATGGCAGAGCTATCAAGAAGTGTTTGAATATCGAGATTGTCAGGTGCCATCTTTGCACTTGACTGAATAGCTGTCCTGTTATAAGATGATGTAGATGCTTCATAAGTCTGCAGACCATCACTATCTACATTAACCTGTAAATCTCTATCATGGTCAGTGAATCCCATAATCGTACCATCTTTACGATTGATCTTAACACAAGTGGCACGAGTTTGATATTCGCCATTTATATGATTAAACATTGCTCCAGACACTGATTTAGTCATATCCGCAACTCTATAAATTTAATTCCACGCCACTGATATATACCACCACCAGATCCAAGAATTTGCTGAATATCTCCATCAAGTCTTACAGGTACATCAAATTCAAAACCAGCAGTGATAACAACACCACCAGCTGGAGGTGTAGAGAATGTAATAATACCGGTGTCGAGATCAACAGTATAATCACCAGGATCGCTTTGTAAGATAGTGTCTGCAGCAACAAGAAGAGTATTACTAACTAGCTTATTAATAGTTCTATTAAATGTCTGTGAGCCAAAGTTGTATATTTTAATACACTGGAATGTAGTATTGGAACTATCACCTGTACCAAGAATAATATCATCTTTAGTAATTGTTTGAGATGGAGTCAATGAGTTAAAGTCTGTCCAGTCTTTAATCCTAAATCCATTAAACATTCCAAAAGCAACAGACCGCATAAAGTCTAGAAGCTCCTGTATATCAATATCTTTTGACTTTTTTGCATCGAAAGTATATATGTTACGAGGAACAGCCCAGCGCTGATTGCGCTGTTCAAAACCACTTCCACGGATTATAACATCAGTAGAGAATTGTGGACCTGCTATAAGTCCAAACGATGTACCAGTTGGTAAACGCTCTTCAAGAAATGGCATTATTTATTTCTCCGAGAACGTAATAGGAATGCATCAAGCTGACCAAGAGTCTGGTCAGGTGAAGCGTTGAAGGAATCAGCATCACGAGTTTCAACGTGCATAAGTGGACCATTAACTGTTAAACCAACACCTTCAAACCCTCCACCACCGCGTATTTCAACAGGTATTGCTCTACCCTTATCGAGCGGTACAAAGGCTTCCTTAACACCTTTCTTCTCACCAAAGAGTGCAATAGTAGGTGAGTCTGCAATACCACCAGAGTCGAAGGCATGAAGATTTACCTTTCCTCTTGAACTTGCGACACCACCACTAGCAAAAGGTCCAAGGAATCCACCAACTGTACCACCAAAACCAGCTGCATCAAGACCAGTAGAGCCTAGACCAATACCACCACCACCACCAAGTAGAGAACCAACACCACCTAATAAACCGCCGCCGCCGCCGCCCCCACTAGCAGCAACTGCGGATAAACTAGCTGCAGCTGATGAAGCAGCTACTCCCATCTGTATAGTAGATGCAGTAGTTGATGTCTCTGCAGCTGCAAGCAATATAGCTTTACCTGCAGCAGCTGCTGACTGTGCAGCAGTATCTTGTAATGCTGTAGCAGCGGTACCAGCAGCTATACCTACATTACTAGACCCAGATATGAAGGCTTTTGCAGCACCAAGCATAGCATCAATTTCTGCTTCTATCTTTGATAGAGGATCAAGTGTTGTTGAAACACCAGCAGCAGCTTTACTCATTGCATCAGAAAGTGAACCAGAACTCTTACTTACAACAGCAGCAGAATCTTTTAGAGCAGAGTTAAAGTCAAAGAAATCGTCATCTTCAACGGCACCAAGAGGCGTTAATGGATTATCTTCGTCTAAAAGTCCAGGAGCACCAAATGATGGAAAGTCTCTAATCGACTTATCAACATCGAATGACTTTATATCAGCAGCTGTAACAGGTTTAAGAGTTCTAAGTGCAATCGAAGCCTCTATAGCAGCCTCAGCAAGTTCCTGAACTGCAGTTGAAGCAAGTTGTGTACTTATATTATAATCGCCTTGTGTAGCAGTGGCAAGTTCTTGTGCTTTTTGAAGAGCATCACTGAGGGACTTTTTCTTATCTGTACCACCGAGGCCAAATAGGCTCTTGATCTGTTTACCAAGGAAGTTGCCAATACCTGCAATACCAGGAGATTGCTCATCCTTATCTACACCCTCACCACGAGTACCAGCCTCAAACGCCGCCTCAAACGGCTTAGTTATGAAGATGCGAGTTGCTATACGTATTAAGTCCTGTTCAATGCCGGCTAGAAGCTCTCTAAAGTTACCACCCTTCACGAGAGCATCTTCAAAGGCCCCACCAATGATCTGAGTGAAATCACGAACAGCCTCTTGCTCACGTTTGGTTATCTTTCTTACTTCTTCACGAAGCTCGGCAACTTTCTTAAGCGATGCTATAAGTTTAATAGCACCCTCATCATCTAGCTTAATATCTGCCTTCTTAAGCCTTATTTGAGCTTTTAGAATTTCAAGAGTGACTTTTCTGTTCTTACCAGAAATTAGAAGAGCCTGGGACTCACGAATGATTGACTCAATCTGTTGTTCTGTCGCTTCAAAAGCTGCATTACGGCGATCTATAGTTCTCTTAAGAATACGATTGGCTTGAGCTGCAGTCTGCATAGCCTTTCGCATAGCCTTATCCCAAAATCTTGCGGAATTAGCTGCGTTAGCAAATGCAATATCTAACCTTCTTATTGTTTCATCACCCATTTCACGAGTGAAGTCATCAAGCTCTTTAACAGCTTCATTAACAATCGCAACTGCCTTTTTGTAATCTTTAAGAGCTTTTACTCCAGGCTCGACTTTCTCACGAATCTTATCTAGTGATGATTGAAGAGCATCCTGAGATACTTGGAGAGATTTTGCTTCTTTACCAATCTTGAGATAATGGGCTCCAATATCCTGATCCTCTATGTCCTCGAATACCTCATTGACTCTTTGTGTAATGATTGAGAGATCACCTGATAATCTAATAGCTTCTTTAATACCCAAGTCTTTTGTAAAAAACTGTCCACCAGTAGCAAGTTTAAACATAGCCTCAGCAGCTTTCTTAATATCACCAAGCGCACTTCCAGTACCCTTACCTATATCCTTGTTTTTCTTTTCAAGAGCTTTTGCTGCTTCTAATGCCCTCTCATAATCAGAAAATAACTGTTCTGCAGAAGGAGGCTTAAGTTCCTGATTAAATGATGCTAGTGCCCCAGAAAGTCCATCAATAACAGTTTTAAGTGTGTTGAGAAGTATAGAGTCCTTAGCAGTTATTTCAAAGAACTTAGTAATTTGGTCATTTAAAGTATCAAATGCACCAGCAAGACCACGTGCAGCAGCTTCACCAACACCACCAACTTGGGACTCAAGATTACCAAGAATAAGATCAACGGCTTCAGCTGTTTTACCAAGATCAGTTAATGTCTCAATTTGTTCTCTAAGTTGTTTTGTAAAACTAACACCAACTCTACGAAGAGCAGTTAATCCTATCTTTGGATCTTCAAGAGCCTTACCTAATTGAACAGCTGCATTTCTAGCAGAACCAAATCCGAGTTGTGCTAAATCCTGTGATAGCCTAATTGAACGCTTAAATGCATTGCCCTGAACAGTTACGAAAGTCAATAGAACTGCACTTGCTTCACGAATTTGATTAACGTTGGCGAGAGTTACATTTGCGACAGACTGTGAGAACGCATCAATTTGTTGAGTCGTAAAACCTACAGTACTACTAGTAGCTTTAAGAACAGCTTCAATTGCAAGCATGTTCTTTTCCATCTCTGAACCAACTTTAACAGTTTTAACCATTATAGCAGCCATACCGATAAAGCCAGCAATAAGACCGGCAATAACTAGGCTAGCACCTGTAGCAAGAGACGAAAATGCTGTGACGCGAGCAGCAACACCAGACAATGGACCAAGAGCAATTTGAATAGATTTAGACAGTTGAGTCATCTGTCCTTTCATACCTTTAATTGATTTTCTACTTTTATCAAAAGCCCTATTCATTTTATCGGCTTCACGACGAGATTTAGCAAACGCAGTAGAAGCACCTTTTGTACTTCTTTTTACAACTCCCATTTGAAACGACAGTGTTTTTAAATCAATATTCTTAACATTTTTACCAGTGTTTCTTAGTGTAGCATTGAACTCGTTGACAGCCCTATCCGGGCCTTTTATGCTATCACGGAGCTGCTTAAGTGCAGTTTTAATAGTGTCAATATCTCTCTTAGCTTCGACACTACTAACCTCAACTGATATTTTCGGTGGTGGCATCAGTTCGCCTTAGCTACTTGTTCGAGAAAATAACTATCCATATTTATAACAAAAAACACGAAATCTTTAACATGCTGTACTTCATAAATGCGACAATATGACTCAATGTCTGTCATCTTTACAGGATCGACTCCCATTCCTCTTGACCGAGATATATGGAGTATCATCCATCCATCCCAAACAACCCTCAGATCTGGTGGAAGCAATTGCGGGTCGCCAGGTGGTATATTAACCTTCTTACCCGCAATTGTACCACGCTCCATAGCCTCTATTTCGTCTCCACTGTATCGGAGGCTGTATCTGAGGGCTTCAATGAGTTTCCCAAATCTTCATCCCTGTTATCAAGCCGGAAAGTCTCAGCGTCATTGGCCATATCCCAGACCATCTGTCGAAAGTCAGGATAATCCTTAAGCATCTCCATACAGTTCTCACGATTATATGGAAGAGGCTCACCTTTATTAGCAAATCCTTCCCAATTAAGAAGTATCGTATCAGCAAGAATGGAGATGAAAATCTTCTGGACTTTTTCGCTCGGTAATGTTCCTCTATCAATCTGACGTTGGATACCTTTACCAAGTTTCTTATAACGTTCAGTATAGCGATCGTTTCCGACTCGAGCGATTAGCACTTTGGCACCCTCGCTGACTTCTTCCCAAATGCCTTCAAGTTCGGACTTTTCGTCTGTCGCAAACTCTTTATGAAGATCGAAACTCATCGTAGATTAGCTCCTTATTGATTACGGAGTGATATCTCTAACGAGATTACCACCACCAGGATTGAAAGTAACCGTTGCAGCAGCAAGGTCTCCGACAGTGCCACCGAACGGGTTGTAGGTCCCGAGAACAGCAGTTCCTTGATACTCTGGATTAGTCGCTGAAATAGCCGCAGATGTCGGCTTCAACGTAATGGGAAACGCAACTGCACCAACAAGTGGGAACAATGTAACGTCAACAGCAGCTGCGGCAAAATCTTGTTTAAAGGTTACATCGATGCTCCAGTCCTTCAAACCAGCCAAGTTGATTCTGGTATCAACACCGAAGCAACTTGCATCTTGCAGTTCTGCAGAATAGTTTAGAGTGATTGAATTAGAGAATGCAGTTAGGTCAACTGAATTCACTACCAATACTGCATCTTTGAAAACAAATGCTGCCATAATTTTCTCCTATCTAGGCAATTAAGAGTCTTTTCCCAACCGTAACAAAGATCTGGAAACTTGGGGACGAAGTACCACCGATTGTCCAGTTAGCCCTGAACAGGTCATCAGGAGTAATTGGACCATCAACATTTAAGAATTGAGAGCCAATAGCTACCATTTGTGCGAACGTGATTCTTGTAGTAGGTGATGAGAAGCCTGACACATCACTCTCAATTAAAAGATCAAGAGTTGGTGAGGTTCCAGTTACAGCTGTAACATGCAATGCTGCCCACAATCCCTCAGTAGAAAGAAGTGTTCCGATATCTTGTCCAGTGCCAACAGCAGTACTACTTTTAAGAGCATTCTCTAAAAGCGTACCACGAATTAACGGTCCATTACCTTGGAGCGTTGTTGAGAAAGCAAAGATTTCTCCATAGGATGCACCTGGGCTAAAGTTCGCAACATCTACTTCCATAGAATAGCTTACGTCACCAGCTGCACCGCCATCGGGGCTTACAGAGGCTGCTTCAATTGAAGTAATTGGCTGACCAACTCCTTCAAATAGAAGTGGGTCGAGAACGTCATCAAAGAACCCTCCAACCTCGATACTTGAATTCATTACACCAGGAATATTAACCCTTGTTTGCTGAGCAAATGTCGAACCATCCTGGAGTTCCGATTGATGATTAAGGGCAACTGAGTTCAGTATACCCGAGATGTCAAAGCCTCCATAGAGAATCTTTGCATCCTTTAGAATAACAGCTGCCAAT
>SDBV01002285.1_pt1 | contig 28645 bp, 33 predicted proteins | sample 2277081 | NCBI WGS metagenome assembly SDBV01 (sample SAMN10402039, study PRJNA504765) | marine sediment metagenome | isolation source: marine sediment core GS10_PC15, 223 cmbsf | place: Arctic Ocean: Southern Knipovich Ridge | collected 2010
GTTATCCTGCGCCTGCGCATACAACCTATGATACTATGATGATTGCACAATTCGATGTGCCCGCTCTTCGTATAGTTGAAACACGGTATTCCCAAGAACTTACACTTGCTGTCGGAAATGAATATTCTAATCGTGCTACCATCGGTGCTACTGGAGATTTGGTTTTCTCTACTGGCCGAGCCGCGGGTACTACAGGATATCTAGATTCAAATACTCGTATGACTATAGGAAGCACAGGTGGAGTAACCATTGCAAATGACCTAACAATAACAGGAAATAGTTTATATGATTCAGGGGCAGATACTTTTTGGGAAACTTCTGGTTATGCTGCTAGTAAAACTGTTAATGGGATAACTGCAGAGGGGACTATTACATATGCTAATATTGCTATATCCGGTTCTCAGGTTTCAGACGATGGGACTTATGTCTTAGTTGCAGGAGATACTATGACTGGAACATTAAATATGGGAAACAACCCCATAACAGCTATTGATTGGGCAAATAGTGATGATGGGACTGGTTCTTTATTAGACGCTGATTTATTGGATGGTATTAGTTCGACTTATTTATTTAATAATATGGGACAAGCTCATGGTACTCAAACAGATTTTAATGCAATAACAGATTTTGGATTTAGATATGTTCAGGGAACAACCAATGGTCCTGGAATACCTTCTGCTGGCCAATATTATAATTTAGATATAGGATTGGGTAGTGATTACCCTCATGGTGGGGGAAGTAGTTATGCAATGCAATTTGCAATACCAAGAACACCCATGGGCGGATTACCATACCCCTCAGTAAGATTTAAAGAAAGCAATTCCTGGGGTGCATGGTCTAAAATTTATGCAGGTTATGCGGATAGCGCAGGAACAGCAGGAGGAGCCCCACCAACAGGTACTGCAAGTGGTGATCTGGGCGGATCATATCCAAGCCCAACTGTAGTCAATACAAAATGTACTGGTGGCAATGATTATTTAGATGGAACAGGAAATTGTGATACAGTATATACAAACACAGACTCTCAAAACTTAGCAAGTGTTTTAGGTTATGGTAATAATGCAAATAATTTGGAAATAGTAAATGTTAATGGGATAAGATTAGGAAGTGCTTTAAGCCCGGGCAGTTGGCAATTATATGGTTCAGGCAATATGTATACATCAGGTTATTGGAGGGGAGATGGGGGTCTTTATTGGGATGCTGATAGTTATATGAATAATCCCACTGGAAATTATGGTTCTGTTCAAGTAAATGGAGGGGGTACGGGTACTTGGGAAGGATACTCAATAAACGGTTATTTCGTGCTTATGAATGACGACAATAGTGCTGATGCACATATTGGAATATATAATGATATTGATAATGAATGGATGACATATGGAACAAGAAATGCAGCTTATCAAATAAATTATAATGGCGCTGCAAGAGTGACTACAACAAATGCTGGTGCCACTGTTACAGGAGACCTAACAGTGAGTGGGGGGAATATTTATATCGGTGCAGATGGAGAGTTATATGATGGAGGAGTCAATCTATTGAGAACACCAGATAGTTTGCAAGTAGATGGAAACGTCGGCATCGGGACGACGCCTGGGGGGGCGAAACTCGATGTAATCGGCAGCGCCAAGTTTACAGCAACCGATGGTTTTTCGATTTATGGTGATCACAGACAATTGAGTCTTTTAGACACTAATAATGCTAATTATGAATGGGAAATTGAAAATAATGGTGGAACCCTGAAATTTATAGATAGAACTGGGGGGGCAGACAGAATGGTAATTAAGAATACAGGAAACGTCGGCATCGGGGCGGTTCTTCCTGATGCAAAGCTTCATGTCAGTGGATTTGTAGCAGTTTGTAATGGTGACGGATCAACAGGTTGTGATAATGGACATGGAGCTCCACTTCATGCTACTCTTGCTGGAGAATTATTTGTTGAGTATGACTTAGAAGCTAATAGAGGATATTTTGATACATCCTATTCTACATTTGATATTGCAGAAGTCTTGGAGACAAAGGATTCTAGAGAAAATGATTTTTGTAATGGAGATATTGCTTGTTTGAGAAATTCTACTGATGATGACCTAGATTATGGAGATGTTGTTTGTATAGATACTACAGAAAGTCAAGTTATTAAAAAGTGTGAAGAAGCTAATTCCAAATTAGTTGTGGGGGCAATATCTAACACAACTGTCCTCTATATGGGCGCAACTACTAAAAATGGATATCCTATTGCTGTCGCAGGATTGGTCAATACAAAAGTAATAACAGAAAATGGGCCTATTTATCCAGGGGATTTATTAGTAACAGCATCAAAGCCAGGATATGCAATGAAAAACGATGATCCAAAGGTAGGAACAGTCATGGGCAAAGCTTTTGATTTCTGCGAAAAAGATGAGTGTATTATTCCTGTCTTTGTAGCTCTAAGTTAATTAATTTTAAATATGGGGCTATTTTCTATATTTTATGAAATTAAGAGATATAATAATCCTATTAATAGTTTTAGTAATAGTCATTTCAGTTATTATCTTTTCTGAGATTCAGAGTTATACAAGACCAGTTCCTATAACAGTATTTGTATGGGTATTGGATGTTGATGGAAATCCTGAAATAAATGCATTCTGTAGAGCAGATATAATTACTGAAAATGGTGTTGTAGAGGATAAACCATTAGAAGAAGTTGGGAGCATTTTTGATTATATTTCTCCTGGTGAATTATCTGGGCTTGAAGAAAAAGGTTATTACAAACTAGAAACAGGCCTGACTAAACAAGATAAAACATTTGAAATAAAGATAGTATGTATAAACCCTGGTGCTACAGGTGTTAGTTATACTATATTAAATAACACACATTTGCCTTGCGAAATACAAGAAGGAGGATATTGGATTTGTTAAGATGAACATTATATTAGTTATATTGGGAATTTTGATGGCTTTCTTTATCCCAGGATATATTCTAACAACGTTATTTTTGAAAAATATAAGATTTAAACTCCCTGTTAGTATCGGATTAAGTGTTTGTATATTGACACTTGTTGGTTTTATATTAGGAATTTTTGGGCTTTTGAAAGCAGGATATTTATGGGGGGTTCTATTAGTTTTGATATTGACACTATTGATATGTTACAGGAAAACCTTTTTGGATGAGATAAAAGAATTTAATGTTAGAAGGATCTTTAATAAGAAAAATTTACTTATCTTGTTGATACTTATTGTTGTTTTCTTTGCCATATATTTTGTGCGTTTTGGTCCATCAGGAGTATATCTTGAATCACAACCTTTAAACTCATTTTTTATTCCAATACATGCTGATGAGTGGACACATCTTGCGCAGGTAAAATATTCAATGAATTCAGGGGAAAATAGTTTTATTAATCCATATTTTAAGGAATTATTTCAACATAATAACTTTGAATCAGGATTCCATACCTTTACAGCTTCTTTCTTTTTATTGACAGGATTAGATGCCGTAATGAATTATCATCTGCTCGCAGCAGTATTTGCCATGATTGCTGCTCTTTTAATATATTCATTCTTATTTTTGTTAACCAAACAGAGAATTGTAGGTATTTTGGGTATGTTATTCTTTCTCTCACTTCCCAGCAATACCAACCTTTTAGGAAATTGGTTTTATGTTCCAATGAGTATGAGTATATTTCTTATTTTTTTATTCTTAACATTATTATATCAAGCTCGGGAAAACGCTGATTTTTATATATTGGGATTTATTTTAGCTATCAGTTTACTAATATATCCTTTTGCAGCAATACTTCTTGGAATTATTGGTTTATTTTATGTACTCCAAGATAGAGATATGTTGAAACTGAGAATTAAACCAATTCATAAGATACTAATAGCAGCACTGGTAATTTTAGCTTTAATAACAATAATCTTACTTACTGATTTTAAGACCATTTTATCCTTATTAATCTTCGAGAAAGGATGGAGGTTTATAGAAAATATTTATTCCCCAATTTCTTTTGTAGGTATTTTTTGGTTGTTGCTTTCATTAATTGGTATTATTATCATGTTTGTTAAGAAATATGAAAAAAGTGTGATTTACGCTTTGGCGATTTTAAGTCTCAACATTCTAGCTTTCTATGTTTTTGAAAAAAGTCTTTTGTTTATGTATAGAATTAATTTTTACTATTTCTTACTTTTAATGGGTCTTTTTGGGGCAATTGGTTCTGGTTATATCTTTAAACAGACAAGCAGGATTTTTAGAAAGGGACAAATTAAAATTATTGTTCAAGGAATAATTATTATACTTTTATTATTTACATTGTTTTCAAATTATTATCAAATTGAAGATGAAGGCCATAAACTTCATAGATTTATAGATTTAGATGAATTTCATGCGTTAGAAAAGATAGGGCAGACATACACAGGCGAGATTATAATGGCAGATATTTTAATATCTCAGGCAATTTATCCGATAACAGATAATCATGTTATATCTTTACTTTCCTCAAATCTTGGAGGAGGAGAGACCGAAGATGTCTATAAATTCTTTTCAGAGGAATCTTCTTGCAAAAAGAAAAAAAGAATTTTAAAGAGAAATAATGCCACATTGGTTCTTTCAAAAGAGGAGATCAATTGTGATTTCTTAATTAAGGAAAAAGAAGAGGTTTTTTATTTATATAATTATAACGTAAGTGATATAAAATGATTCTAATACAAAAATATAATGAAAATGAAAATAATCTATAATAAATTAAAAAGCATTTTAGGATTAAGTTTTCAATTAGCAAAAGCTGGATTTAAATTAAGAAATGAGGGAAGCCATCTTGGTGTTTTATGGTATTTATTAGAACCTCTTCTTATGTTTTTAATACTTTTAACTATAAGAAATCTTGTTGGAGTAGGTATTGAAAATTACCCACTTTATTTATTAATGGGATTAATTATGTTTAATTTTTTCAGGAAAACCACAACTGAATCTGCAGGGGTTATTATTGGTAATTCTGGATTAATAAAATCAGTAAAGATCAATCATGAAGTCTTTGTTGTTTCAACTGTTTTTAAAAATATTTTTTCTCATTTTTTTGAAATATTCCTTTTAATAGTCTTTTTAGTTTTATTTGGAATTTCACCAACAAACATAATTTTTTATCCATTAATCTTATTCTTTTTTGCTTTTTTTGTTTTGGGCATCTCATTTGCAGTATCTACTATAGGAACATATTTGATTGATTTTGCCAAGGTTTGGAATGTTTTTACAAGAATATTATGGTTTGCAACACCTATTTTCTATAGTTCTAAATTAATCTTACCTTTTAACTTCAATAGTTTTAACCCATTATATTATTTTATTACAATAGCAAGAAAAATAATAATTTATAATCAAATTCCAGGATTATGGATGATTTTTGGAGTGATATCTTTTAGTTTAATATCTCTTTTATTCGGAATTTTTATTTTTAAAAAATACAAAAATAAATTTGCTGAACTAGTATAATAAAAGTAAAAATGGGACAAATAATAGTTAAAAATTTATCTAAAAAATTTAGAATAGGTTCTGGAAGCGAACAAAGTGTTTTATCATATGTTATTTCCCTTTTTTCAGGAGTAGAGCCCAAAAAGAATTTCTGGGCATTAAAAAATATCTCTTTTACTGTGAATTCCGGAGAGGTCATGGGACTTATCGGAAAAAATGGTTCTGGAAAGACAACACTTCTTAGAACTATAGTGGGGATTTATAAATCAGATAAAGGTGAGATAGAAACTAATGCCAAAATGCTTCTTTTATCAGGAGTAGGGGGGTTATTAAAACCAAGATTGAATAGTATAAATAATATTTATCTTGTTGGTTCTATCCTGGGTCTTGGTCAAAGAGACATTAAAAGAAATTTAAATTCCATAATAGAATTTGCAGGTCTTCAAAAATTTAGAAATACAAAAATATATCAATTTTCTACTGGCATGAGAGTAAGACTTTCTTTCTCAATTATTATACATGCCATGCCTTACCTTAAGCCAGATGTTCTTTTATTAGATGAACTTTTTTTAGGAGGGGATGAGGAATTTAAAAATAAAAGTTTAAAGAAAGTAGAAGAATTAATGAAAAAAGGCATCACAATTATTTTAGCAAGTCATAGGCTAGAGAATATTGAAAAATATTGCAATAGGGTTATTTGGTTAGACAAGGGGAAAATTGTAAAAGAAGGTAAGCCAGGAGAAATTATTGAGTCATATCTTAAATTTATTAAAAAACTAAAAAATGATAAAAAGAAACACAAGAATAAATAAGAAAAAAGAGCCACTTTATATTTTTCTACATGTAATGAAGACTGGGGGGACAACTCTTCAATATAATATAAGAGAAAATTTTGAAAAAGGAGAATGCCTCTTTTTATATTCGGCTATTTGGCCACATCTCAGAGAAAGGAAGGATATAGAAAAAGATATAAAATCCTTAACAAAAGAGCAAAAAAATGAACTTAAGATTATTTTTGGCCATAAGACTTATTACGGTTTACATAAATTCTTTCCAGGCAGAGAAGTAAGATATATAACTTTTTTAAGAGAACCCCTAGATAGAATAATCTCCAGATATAATTTTAAAAGAACAAAACTAGCCAAAGGAAACCTTAGAAGACCTAAAAAATTTCTTTTGATGAACGGGAAAATTTTGCCATTTGGAAGATGGTGGTTCAAACAAAATGAAGTTTTTTCAGAAAATTATATGACTAAATTCTTTTTTTTCTATCCTACTTATCGCTCAAAAGGCAAGATTATAGATGATAGCATTCTGAAAAAAGTAAAAAAGATGTTAGATAAATTCTATTTTGTTGGAATAACCGAAAATCCAGCAGATTTCTTATTCATATATTATCTATTGGGGGTTAAGAGATTCTTTGATAATGCAAATGTTTCCAAAAAAAACTATGCTAAAGGCGATTATAAAAAAATGGAAAATTTAATGCTCTCAAGGAACAAACATGATCTAGAATTATATGATTATGCCAAAAAATTAAACAAAAAATTTAAGAAAGAAAACAAAGCATTTTATCCAATTGTTTATTATATGAAGATTAAGAGACTGATTTTTTATAATCTCGGTTTATATAGAAGATACGAATTAATGCGAGATCAGTTATACAAACAATCAGCAAAATTAAAGAAGAAATCAAAAATATATACAAAATTTGTAGAAATTATAAAAAATGAAAGATAAAAAACCATTATACATATTTATACATACACCAAAATGCGCTGGAACTACAATTAGGCATACTCTTCTTGAAAACTATGGGGAAAACGAGGTTCTCCTTCTTTATAAGTGGTTTAACAGTAAGGCCGAAAGTAAAAAAAAGTTAGATCCTTATTTTAATTCACTATCTAAAAAACAGCGTGATAAAATAAAAGCCATAATTGGACACAACCTTTACTATGGTATTCACAAATATTTTCCAAACAGAGAAGTAAGGTACGTGACTTTTTTAAGAAAGCCTTTTGATAGAACAATATCTCATTATAACTTTCAGGTATCTATGTTTAATCAGGGAATGGATAAAGGAAATCATAGAAAATTTATTTTTAGAGGAAATAAACTACTACCTATAAAAGATTGGTTTATTAAAAATCAAGTATTTCATAATTTAATTTTTAAATTTCTATTTGGAAGATTCTTTCCGACAGATTCTTTTTTATTAATTGAAAATTACGGGTTTAATGAAAATGATTTGACTATTAGAAACTTGAAAAAAATAAAGAAAATGTTGGATAAGTTTTATTTTATTGGAATAACTGAAAATCAAGGAGACTTCTTATTCATATACCATCAATTAGGACTTAAGAAAGTCAGATATAGAGAAAATATTTCAAGGAATTATCTCTCAAAGAAAGAGATAAAGGATGTGAAGAAATTATTCTTAAAAGAACTTAGATTTGACCAGGAAATCTATGATTATGCCAAAAAATTAAACAAAAAATTTAAGAAAAAACACAAAGAATTTTATCCAATTGTATATTATATGAAAATTAAAAAATTCATTTATTCCAACCTAAAACTACCAGAACTATACAAACAAACTTCAAAAAAAATACAACAAACAATACAACTACCATTCAAAATATCAGCAAAACTAAAGAAAAAATCAAAAAAATATACAAAATTTGTTAAATTTATAAAAAGATTTTAAAGATTTTTTTGAATTAATCTTTGAAAAATCTAAAATCCGGGTATGAATTTTATCCAAGAAAAAACACCAAACTTCTTAAATAAATTTCTTCGAAAAAAAAACATGCAAACGACCAAAAGACCAAGAAAAAACCCTGGGAGAAGAATAGGAATTAATAATACGCTCAATCAAACCAAAATCCCAATCCCTACCATGAATTATTTTAACCTTATGATTAACAAAACCTTTTTTTGTCATATTATATTCTGAAGAAAAGTTAACAATCCTGAGTTTGCTTTTGTACAAAGCTTCACGAAAAGAAGGCTGATCAGGTAAACCCTTTCTTCTTTTTCTTTTAAGAAAATCCTTATCTTTACGACTTGTAAACTCAGGTGTATATAAATCAGACAAATCTTTTTTCTTGTCTCTCAAGTAAAATTTTAACAAATTAGAAAAAAACTTTTTCATTTCAGCTGATTTTTTGAATATTACAATTCCAAAATTTAATTCACTAAAGCTGTCTGGAACGTCCTTTACAAAATATTTTTTTCTTTTATTAGCATGTTTTGCAGCAATGTCAAACTTTTCCAACAAATCAAACAGTTCAGAAACATCATCACAAATGTAAGTGTCTGTATCTAAATACAAAGTGTAATTATAAGGTGATTTATTTATATATCTAACTTTATCCTCAACACTAAACTTAGGATTATCAATCTTGATTATATTATCAAAAAAAACAGAATCAACAAACTCATTAGTAAATAAAGTAACAGACAAATCAGGCATGTGTTTCTTTAAACTAGCTGCAGAAACAATCGCTTCTTCAATATACTTTTTTCCTGTTGCAATATAAATTACTCCTCTTGTCTTTTTCATCTTTTCAATAAATAGTATACTTTTGGAAAATATTTTTTTAAAAAAATCCCAGAAACCCCTATAATTTTGTTAGGATAATTAACTAAATCTTTGAAATGATTTCTAGGATCCTTACCATTAATATATGCTTTAATTCTTTTAGACTCTTCAGGATTATTTTTGGATAACCCAAAAACATTTAATTTTCTATCAGACCATATATAAATACGCGGTAAAAATTTAGAATTTATAGTCTTATCTATTAAATTAAAGTCTCTTCTACGACAATGAATAATCTTAACTTTCCAATTAACAAAACCGCATTTTCCCCTAAAATAATACTCTTTTGTCAATGTTGCAAACCTTATTTCACTATTATAAATAACTTCATTAAAACTTGGTGCGTCACGAATCCTTCTTCTTTTTCTTTTTTTAAGTGATTCTATCCACTCTTTAATAAGTATGATATTAGGTAGATTCATATGACCTCTTTTCTTATCTCTTAAATATAATTTTAGCCAATTAGAAAATAAATCCCTAACTTTAGAAGATTTCTTAAATAGAATTATTCCTGTGTCTAATACTACAAAACTTTTAGGAATACCCTTAATATTAGATTCTCTTTTCATTGTAACGTGTGCTATCGCCATATCAAACCTATTCAACAAATCAAATAGTTCAGAAATATCATCACAAATATAAGTATCTGTATCTAAAAACAAAGTATAATCATAAGATGATTCATTTATATATCTAACTTTATCTTCAGAACCAAACTTAGGATTATCAATCTTGATTATATTATCAAATAAATCAGAATCAACAAGCTCATTAGTAAATAAAGTAACAGGCAAATTTGGCATGTGCCGCTTTAAACTGGCAGCAGAAACCAAGGCCTCATCAACATACTTCTTTCCTGTTGCAATATAAACAACACCTCTTATTTTTTGTACCATTCTACAAATTTTTTAATCCCTTCTTCTAATTTTATTTCAGGTTTCCATAAAAGTAATTTTTTTGCTTTTGAAATGTCTGCATATGTAATGGGAACATCACCTTTTTGATCGCTTAATTTTTTAATTTTAGCTTTTTTACATAATTCTTTTTCAATTAAACTTATTAAATAATTTAATTTAACAGGATTAGAATTCCCTAAATTGATGATTTCAAATCCAAAATTCTTATCTAAAGCTAATAATATGCCATTAATAATATCATCAATATACGTGTAATCTCTTTCAGAATTTCCATCACCATATACTTCAATAAATTCTCTTTTAATTATTTTATCTGTAAATTTATAAATAGCCATATCGGGCCTATTTCTCGGACCGTAAACTGTAAAAAATCTTAGACAAGTAACATTTAAGTTATATAATTTACTATAGAGTTCACAATATAATTCAGAATTTCTTTTTGAGATAGCATAAGGTGATATTATTATATTATTTAAAGCGTCATTTTCAGAAAATGGAAATTTATTATTAACACCATAAACAGAAGAAGAACTTCCAAATATAAAATTATTAATCCTAAATTTTTTAGCAAGTTCAAGTAAATTTAAGGTTCCAGTGACATTAATTTCATTATAAAATTGTGGATCTTTAAAAGAAGCTTTTACTCCTACCCTAGCTGCTAAATGTACAATTTTATTTATATTATGTTTGCTAAATATTCTACTTAATTTTTGTTTATCTAAAATATCTATTTTATAAAGTTTAAAATCTCTATTTTTTAGAATGTTTTTAATATTATCTTCTTTAATTTTTGGATTGTAATAACTATCAAAATTATCTACACAAATAATATTATTTCCTCTTTTTAAAAGAGCTTCACATAGATGACTTCCTATAAATCCTGCCCCTCCTGTTACGAGAACTGTTTTCATTTTTATTAAACTAGAGATTTCCTAATTTCGTTTTCCATTTTTTCGATAAAGATTTTGACATCAAATTTCCTTGCTTGTTTTATGCAGGCATCTTTATATCTCTCAGGATTTTTGTTTATACGCTTTACTGCTTTTACTATTTTATCTTCATTTATATTATTAATTAATACCCCTGTTTCCCCATTAATAATTGTTTCTTTGCATCCCCCTTCATTTGGAGCTATTACTGGTTTACCAGAAGCCATTGCTTCAACAGGAGCCATACCAAAATCTTCATTATCTGCTGTGAATACCATTCCCTTACATTCACTTAATTTTTTAATTAACTCTTTCTCGTTTATAACCCCTAAAAATTCTACGTTACTGGGCTTTATTTTTTTAAGGAATTCGTAGTATCCTTTATTTTGCATATGACCTATAATATAAAGTTTCTCCCTTGGTATTTTTGAAAACGCTTTTAGTTGTAATTCTATTCTTTTAAGGGGCTCGATTCTATTCACTGAAATCCAGAAATTTTTGTGCTTCTTGTAATGAAATTTTCTAGTTTCAACTGGAGGATATATGACCTTGGCATCATCTCTTCCATATTGTCTTTTAATTTCATTTTTAATATTAAGGCTATTTGTTATAATTTTTTGTACATGTTTAAGCTCGCTTTTGGCTTCCTCTTCTTCTGTGAGGGGATGTAGAGCATATTTTAATACATTTTTATGTGAGGAGATTGCAATTAAAAAAAGAATAAATTCTATTTTTTCTGCGGTTTCTCTTGGAATTTTCTTTTTAATGAATTTATTTTTTATTTTATATAAAATTGCCCAGGTTTTTCCAGGAGGTAAATTATCTCTTAAATTTAATATTGATTGAATCTGCTCCTTACTTGCTTCTTCCTCAAATCTTTTTTGCATTGGTGTTTTGGGCCTTCTAATATTATGATAATAAAGGATATTTGGTTTGTTTATCTCTGATGCATATAAGCAAAGATGCCCGCTAAAAATAAATAGATCATACTTTTTTCTTAAGTTTAATTTAAAAAATAAATATTTTTCTACTCTATGGTCCTTAAATGGATATTTTTTATTGAAAAGAGTTTTAATTTTAATCCCTTTTGGGATTATTTTCTTGGTTTCTTCTGAAATATTATATGTTACTATATCCACTTCCATACCTTTTTTAGAAAGCTCTTTGGCAAGTATTGCAACTAATTTCTCTCCTCCGCCACACAGGGAGAAGTCGTCATGTATTATAGCTATTCTTAGTTCTTTTTTGAGATTTTTATACATTTTTATATTTTCTCACTCATTTTTTTATAATAATCTATCATTTCCTCTGTTATTTTCTCATTACTGAAGAATTCTGCTCTTTTCTTGGCTCTTTTTCCTATGGTATTCAGATCTTTTCTCTTCAGACATGAAATTATTTTATTTGAGAGGGCTTTTGAATTATTGGGCTTAACTAGAAATCCATATTTTCCATCCTTGACTATTTGTTCTTCAAAACCGCTTCCGCTCGTAGCTAAAACAGATTTTCCTAATGCCATTGATTCTAAGCAAGTAAAACCAAAGGCCTCCCATTGAGATGGAAGTACTACTAGTTTTGCATGTTTTATAATAGGATTTAATTCCTTATGAGGAAGGTGTTTAATAAAGATAAGATTCTTTTCAAATTGTTTATTTTTTTTAAATATATATTTCTTAGCATCAAAATGTTTTATTAAACGATGGTGCCTTTCTTCAACATGAGGATTTCCAACAAACATCATTTTTAGACTAGGATATTTTGAAAAAACCTTTGGCAGAGCATGGGCAAGAGTTCGCATACCTTTTCTTTCTTCTAATCTTCCAAAATAGATAAGGTAATCCCCTTTTATTCTCTTTTTTTTTGGAACAGATTTGTATTTTGATAAATCAATGCCATAATAGGTAACATCAATTTCTGAAGGGTTTATTTTAAAGAATTCTGCAGATTTTTTTCTTAAAGAGAAGCTGTCTGCATTTAGGGCATCGCTTCTTTTGATTTGTTCTTTTTCAAGGAAATAAACAATTTTTTTATCTAAGGTAATAGGTTCTTTGTTAAGCACTGCAGCCAGGGTCCAGGAGGTATGCATTCTGGTTATGAACTTGACGCGACTAAATAGAGGAAAGAACAGACCTAGGCCAGCTGTATCATGGCACTCAACAATATCAAATGGTTTTCTTTTGTGAAGTTTTCTAAATTTTCGGTAAATTCCCAACCCAATAGTCAAGTTCGCCACCGTGTGATAAAGATATCTATTTATAACCTGAGAAGGAGGAAAGAATTTTAATAAAAGGGGATAAAGGAATATAACCCCTGGGCCGATTCTGTGAATATGAATGCCGTTATATACATAATTATCAAGACTATTTCTGCTGCTAGATATAATATGAATGTCATGACCTTTTTTAACAAGTTCAAGCGACAAATTTTTCAAATAGGTTTCTATACCACCATAAGAGGATTCAATAAAATCAGAGTGTACTATAAAACATATATTCATTTTATTTGGCTTTTTATTTTTTTTATGAAAACTTTTGTGTCAAACTTTTTTGCCTGTTTTATGCAGGCATCTTTATATCTCTCAGGATTTTTGTTTATCTTCTCTACCGCTCTTACTATTTTACCCTCATTTATATTATCTATTAATATTCCTGTTTTCCCATTAATAATTGTTTCCTTACACCCTCCTTCATTTGGAGCTATGACTGGTTTACCAGAAGCCATTGCTTCAACAGGAGCCATACCAAAATCTTCATCTATTGCAGTGAATATCATGCCTTTGCATTCATTTAATTTCTTAATTAATTCTTTCTCATTCACAACTTTTAAAAATTTTACATTTTTTGGTTTTATTTTCTTAAGATACTCGTAATATAATTTGTTTTGAATGTGTCCTATAATATAACATTTTTCTTTGGGCATTTTAGAAAATGCCTTTAATTGTAATTCTATTCTTTTAAGAGGCTCAATTCTGTTTACAGAAATCCAAAAGTTTTTGTGTTTCTTATAATGAAATTTCTTTGTTTCAACAGGAGGGTATATGACTGCAGATTTTCTTCCATAATGTTTGTAAATATCATTTTTGACGTTAATACTATTTGTTATGATCTTTTGTATATGGTTAAATTCCTTTTTGAATTCTTCTTCATATGTACAGGGCCCGAGAATATATTTTATTATTTTTAAAGGGGATGAAATTTTGGATAAAGAAATTATAGCATCTATCCTCTCAGATATTTCTTTTGGGAGTCTCTTTTTTGTGATTTTGTTCTTTGCTGTATAGAATAACATCCAAATTCTTTCAAATAGTAAATTTTGTCTTATTTCTAATTCTTTCTCAAATTTTTCTTGCTCTGGAGAAGCTGGTTTTTTGATATTGTGACAATAAACCATATTAGGTTTGTTTATCTTTGAGGCAAACAATGAAGAATGTCCACTAAAAATAAATAAATCATAGTCTCTTGTTAAATCTAATTGAGAAAATAAGTATTTTTTCATTTTTTCATCTTGGAAAGGATATTTTTTGTTAATAATAGTTTTAATCTTAATCCCTCTTGGAATAATTCTTTTAGTATCTTTTCCTATATCATAAGTTATTATATCTGCCTCCATCCCTTTTTTAGAGAGTTCTTTAGCAAGTATTGCAACTAATCTTTCTCCACCACCACATGTTGAAAAATCGTCGTATAGTATTGCTATTCTTATTGGTTTTTTGATTTTTTCACTCATTTTTTATAACTTTCTTATAATAGTTTATTGTCTCTTGCGTTATTTTTTCATTGCTGAAAAATTCAGCTCTTTTTTTAGCTCTTTTCCCTATAATGTTCAAATCATTTCTTTTTAGACAGTCAATTATTTTATTTGAAAGGGCTTCTGGATTTTTTGGTTTTACTAAAAATCCATATTTTCCATCTTTTACTATTTGTTCTTCAAAGCCACTCCCACTTGTTGCTAAAACTGGTTTTCCCAGCCCCATAGCTTCGAGGCAAGTAAAACCAAAAGCTTCCCAATCAGAAGGCAGGACTACTAATTTTGCATTTTTTATAATAGGATATAAATCCTTGTGGGAAAGGTGTTTAATAAAAATAATATTTTTTGAGAAATTCTTGTTTGCTTTAAGTATGTATTTATTAGCATTAAAGTTTTCTATTTTCCCACTATTTTTTATCTCAACATGTGGATTTCCTACAAAGATTACTTTTAGCTTGGGGTATTTTGAAAAGACCTTTGGCAGAGAATTTGCAAGAGTGCGAATACCTTTTCTTTCTTCTAACCTCCCAAAATAAAGTAAATAGTCTCCTTTTATTCCTCTTTTTTTAGATAAAGAATTGTATTCTGATAAATTAATTCCATAATATGTAACATCAATTTTTGAAGGGTCTATATTGAAGAAATCTGGGGATTTTTCCTTTAGAGAAAAACTATCTGCATTTAAAGCATCACTTTTTTTAATTTGTAATCTTTCTAGAAAATAAATGACTTTTCTATCTAATGTAAATTCTTCTTTATTAAGAAAATCAGCTAATGATAATGAAGTATGTAATCTGGTTATAGATTTGGTGTGGTTAAACAAAGGAAAGAATACCCCCAGGCCAGCACTATCAGTACATTCTACTATATCAAATGGCTTTTTTTTATTGAGCTTTCTGAATTTTTGATAAATTCTCCACCCAATTGTTAAAGATACTATGGTCTGGAAAAAATACTTTTCAATAGAAGGGGAAATTTTTAATAAAAGATTGTGAATGTATGATGCTCTTGAGCTAACTCTATGAAAATTAACCCCCTCATAGATATAATCAAGTGGTTTTCCTTCTGTTCCAGAAATAATATGAACTTCGTGCCCCTTCTTAGTTAGGTCAAGAGATAAATTTCTTAGATATGTTTCTATGCCCCCATAAGAAGATTCAATAAAGTCAAGATGTATTATAAAACAGATTTTCATTTTTTTCTCGTAATTTTTAAATAATAATTTTCTGTTTTTTCTGTAATTACATCCCAATCCAAATTTTTTACTTTTTTTCTTCCATTCCTTCCCATTTTATCTCTTTTTTTATTATTTCTAAGCAAAATCTCTATTTTTTTAGCAAAATCAGTAGGATTATTTTTAGCAATAAACCCATTATTAGTAATAAAATCTCGTGTTCTATTCCATTTTCCATCTGCAATTACAATTGGCAATCCGCAAGCATTAGCTTCAACACCCACTAAAGGAAACCCTTCAAATCTTGAAGGCAAAACGAAAATCTTAGATTTCTTCATATATTTAAAAACTTCTTTTTGATCCTTAACTTCCCCAAAAAATTTAACATTATTTTCAATTTCAAAAGATTTTGATAATTTTTTTAAAGATTCTAATTCATTTCCCCCTCCTATAATTAATAATTTAATTTTAGGGAAAGATTTTTTTAAAATTTGTATAGTTTCTAAAAGCAAGGCAATATTTTTTTGATAAGTCAATCTCCCTACAAAAATAAGATCATATGTTTTTTTATATGATTTAAGGTTTTTAACAACTTCCAGATCTACCCCATTAAAAATAACTTCGATATTTTCTAAAGGCATTCCAGCCTTACCTAAATCTTTTTTAACAGTTTCTGAAGAAGCAATATTAAATTTAGTAAATTTTAATGTATGTTTCTCTAATAATTTCACCACATTTCCTGAACGATTGCCAAAATAACTAATGAGATAATCTCCAAAATGTTGTTGCCAAGTAAGAACTAAAGGAGTCTTTTTTAATATAGAAATAGCCTTAGAAACATAACAATTAAAAAAAACAAAATGTAAACAATCTATAATATCATACTTTTGGTTTTTTAATTCTTTAAATAACTTAATCGATAAAAAAATAGGATCTAAAGCTCTTCTTTTATTTGTTCTTTCTTCATATAATTTACCATATTTGTGTAACCCATGTAAATAGATTCCATCTTTAGAAATAATATCTTTTCCTTCCCACCATTTGGCTCCATAAATATGAACTTCATGTCCTCTTTTAACAAGTCTTTTTGCAATTTCATCAGTTCTAATTTCCGAACCCCCTATATTAAAAGGGTATATAACATCACTAATAAACGCTATTTTCATTTTGATAGATGGAAGATTAAGCTTTTGACCCCTTCCCCTGCATAATGGTCTTGAATTATCTTTAAAATTTTTATATTATGCTTTTTTAATAAGTTTTTTACCTCTCTTTCACTTATAGAGTTCATAGTCATTTTGAACATCCCAAATTTATTCTTCCTAAATTACTGGTAGGGGGCATCTTTGTGGGGATTTGAAATATAATCAATCCCCTCTTTTTTGTTATTCTAAAAAATTCTTCTATGTATTTTTTTATTCTTTTTTTGTTTGATATATGTTGTAGAACAAGGTTGGAATATACAAGATCAAAATAATTTTCAGGAAAGATTCGTAGATCATCCCTTTTGTTTAATATAAATTTACAATTCTTGTATTTCTTATTCAGTTCTTTTGCGTTTTTTATCATCTCTTCAGAAATATCTATTCCAATAGATTCTTTGAAATATTTTCCAAGATATCTTGTTACTCTCCCCACACCACATCCAAAATCCAGAGATCTTCCTCTTGACTTTGGCAAACCAAATTCTTTTGTTTTATATATAATCCACCCGGCTTCTTTTTGTCCTTCCCCGAAAAACTCACTTTCTTTCCAATTTCTGAATTTTTTCTTTGGAATAGTTAATATTACCCAAAATAAATCTAATTTTGCTAAATCTTCCCATTCTCCTTTATTTTTTAGGAAACTTCTTTTCATTTTTTCTTTATCCCTAAAATACTTAGATAAAACGAATTAAAGATTATTTGTATGCCCAAAACATTTAAGGTTAATGCAAAGATTAATGTTTTAATTTCTGATAATTCTCCAAAATTAGAACCCATCCATTTAAGTAATACTATTAAATTGATAATTAAGCCAAAGAGAAATAATAGAGTTCCGATTATAAGGCCTTTTTCTAAATTAAAAGTTTTAAAAAATCTCTCTAAAAATCTATTCTTTTCTTCTAAAACTGTAAATAAATATATCTTTGCAAAAAATCCAGTGAACATTATCTGAAATCCAGCAAGTGTTAAAAAACTTCCAAATACGATTGGATGGATATAGAACATTTGACCAAATAAACTTACTGGTCCGAGCAAAAGAGATAGCTGTATGAATAATCCAATGATAAACAGGATTAATCCAGGTATTATAAATAAATAAGTGGGGCTGAAAAGAAGCATGAATCTGAGATGTCGCCATGCATCATTAAAACCTTTTAACTTGGAAACACCCTGTCTAGGATAATAATTTATAGGAATTTCTCTTATCTTCAATCTTTTTTTAATAGCCTTTATTATCATTTCACTGGCAAATTCCATTCCAGTTGTCTTTAATTCTAATTGTTCTAGTTTCTCTTTCCTTATCGCTCTGAACCCAGAATGAGCATCTGATAACTTTCCCTTGAAGAATAAATTAAGTAAAAAAGTTAGAATAGGATTCCCTATATATCTATGTGACCAAGGCATAGCCCCTCTTTTTATTTTTCCTTTAAATCTTGATCCCATAATCAAATCTGCATTTTCCATAGCCTTAAGAAATCTAGGGATCTCAAAGAAATCATATGTCCCATCTGAATCAGCATAAATAATTATTTCCCCTTTCGCAACCTTAAACCCTTCTAACAGGGCTGTTCCATAACCTTCTTTATCATGTTTTATTACTTTGGCACCTAGTTTCTTTGCAATTTTATCAGAACCATCTTTTGAAGAATCAGATACTATTATTTCCCCTTTTATCTTATTTTCTTTAAATACTTGTTTTATTGTGTTTATACAATCACCGATACTATCTTTTTCATTTCTTGTAGGAAGAACCACTGAAACTAACATGTTACTCTTTTGGGTCTTTTAGTTATAACTTTTTCGCTTTTCCACCACTTATTAAATAATATTCTTTTTAGTTATTAAAACTCTGCTCCCGCGACAATCCTCATTCGTGGTGTTGAGATAAATATTTCTGAGAAATATTTAAATACAAATAAGGCATTAATAAAGAATGAGTCTAAGATTAAAACCAGTAATTAAGGAAATAATGAAAGTTTTGAAAAAACATGGTTTTTATATTGTAAGGATGAGGGGAGACCATATAGTTATCAATAGAGACCCCTCTCTTAAAAGACCAATTATTTTAGTAAATGAAAAAAAGTTAAGTAATGCTGTAAGACTCAATCTTTTGAAGCAATGTGAAGAATATGGAATAAAAAGAGAAGAATTTGATAGGGTTTTTTAAAGCAACATCCTCGAAATCATAGGGGAATTATTCTCTTTTTTAATACACTCAATAAGCTTGCTTTTTTCCTCTGGCACTTCCTCAAAATATAATTCTAATGCTTCTTTTAATCTTTTCTTTGCTTCTTCTATTGTTTTTCCTTGGGTAACTACATTAGGAATTTGAATAGAACTTATACTATATACTATAGACTTCTCATCACTTTCAGGAACTATAACAATATCTAATTCAATTTTTTCCATATAATATAATTATACTCTTTATTTAAATATCTTTCGAAGACTTATTTTAAAATCAAATTCTGCTCTCCCAATAATCCCCATTTATGGTATTGATTCCAATAAACTTTATTAACAACAATTCTTTTTATATAACATGTTGCAACAGAGAGAGGGAACGAATCTTAGAGTAATACTTCTATTTGTATTGCTAATATTCCTCTCTCCTTTTTTAAACGCCGATGTTATATCTATAAATGCAGGAGGCAGTGGCAATATTATTATCAATCCTGACAAATTCATTGAAGGGTTTTTCTTTTGTTCACCGCAAACATGTTCTGATTTAAATGTTGAGTGTGAAACTGTTGTTGAGCAATGTGGAACAACATTAGATTGTGGAGCATGTGCGACTGGAGAAACTTGTACTGCAGGCAGTTGTGTTGCTGTTCCTGTAACACCCCCTGTAACTCCTGGAAATGGAGCCGGACCAGCAGCTCCTACTGTGACTATTTCTGTTACCCCAACAGAGATAAATATAGATATGGCAATAAATACAGCTGTTGATAGAACTATTACAGTAAAAAATCTTGGGACAAGCTCTGTAAATGTAAGTATAACCCAAACAAATTTAGATGATATGGTTATATTAAGTGAAGGATATCTATATCTTGCAGGAGGTGAAACAAAAACCTTTAATGCAAGATTTGTAGCACCTGGCACACCTGATACTTACACAGGAAAAATAAAAGTGGGTAATAAAGAAGTTTCTGTGGCTTTAAATGTCAAGACAAAGCGATTATTATTTGATTCCAACATTGTTGTATTAAACGAGGACTATCAAGTACCACAAGGACAGAAATTAAAAACCAAGGTTACACTGATTCCTCTCGGTGATAAAGAAAGACTTGATATAACCCTGAATTACGAGATGAAAGATTATGACGGAAATGTTTACCTGACAAAGAGCGAGACGCTTTTGATTGAAGACAGAGTAGAGTTTAAGAGAAATTTTGATACAGGAATGTTGCCTTTGGGAAAATATATTATCGGATTAGAGCTTGTTTATACAGGAGGAGTTGCCCCTTCAAGTGCACATTTTGAAGTTATTGAACCTGTTGTAGCCTTTGGAAAGCTCATTCTTTTCTTAATAATTGCAATTTTAATACTCGCAATCTTGATTTTGCTGATATTAATCATTAGATATTTAAAGAAAAAGAGAGCAGAAGGAGTAATATAATAGAAAGATTTATAAATATAGTATACTATAGGTTACTATGGATAATATTACGACTATTCAAGTGGATAAAAATTTGAAAACAAAACTTGATTCTCTGAAATTTCATAATAGAGAAACTTATAATGAATTAATTTCAAGGTTAATAAGTGGTGGTTCGTCTGAAAAGTTTTCCCGAGAGAGTTTAATTGAAACAATTGAAGTTCTATCTGATCCTGATATGATGAAAGGAATAGCAGAAGCGTTGCAGGAAAAAAGGAAAGGAAAATCTTTTGAGGAACTTGAAAAAGAACTGAGATTATAAAATGTATGAATTAATTTTCAAAACTCCTGCCGAAAGATTTCTTAAAAAATTTAACAAAGAAACCCAAAAACAGATTTTAAACAGATTAAAAAAATTAAAAAAGAATCCAAGATTAGGATATCCTCTTGTTGGAAATCTTTCTGGATTGTGGGGTTTGAGATTTGGTGATTACAGAGCAATTTATCAGATTAAACATCAGGAATTGTTAATTTTGGTTCTGAAAATTGGACACAGAAAAAATGTTTATGGTTGAATAATTTTATAAAACCCCTTTCTTAAGTTAGAATATGTTAATAGGTCTTGTTGGAAAGCCATCGTGCGGAAAATCAACTTTTTTCAAAGCAGCAACTCTCGCAGAAGTTGAGATTGCCTCTTACCCATTCACAACTATAAAAGCAAATCATGGTATTGGTTATGTTAAAATAAAGTGTGTTGATAAAGAATTCAATATGCAATGCAAACCAAATCACGGATTTTGTATTGATTCCCAAAGATTTGTTCCTGTAGAATTAATGGATGTCGCTGGTCTTGTTCCAGGAGCGAGCGAGGGAAAAGGACTGGGAAATAAATTTTTAGATGATTTAAGACAGGCAGATGCTTTTATTCATATTGTGGATGCTTCTGGAGAGACAAATGCAGAGGGAAAACCAGCAGAAAATTATGATGTTTCTAAGGATATTGAATTTCTCGGGGATGAATTAAATAAGTGGTATTATAATATTCTAACAAAAGCCTGGAAAAGTTTTGCGAGAAAAGCAGAGCTTGAAGATATTAATTTTTCAGAAGCTGTTGTAAAACAATTCTCTGGACTAAAGGTTAAAGAAGAGCAGGTCAAGCAGGTTTTATTAAAATTAAATTTCTCAGAAAAACCAAGCACATGGAATGCTGTTCAATTAATGAAATTTGCTTCTGAATTACGGAAAACCAGTAAACCCATGCTCATTGCTGCTAACAAAGTTGACCTGGAAAAAGCCAAGGAAAATTATAAGAAAATAAAAGAAAAGTTCTCTGATTTAATGATTATCCCTTGTTCTGCAGATTCAGAACTTGCTCTTCGTGAAGCTGCACGATATAATTTTATAAATTATATTCTTGGAGAAAGAGATTTTTCCATCAAAGGAGAACCAAATGAAAAACAAAAACAAGCACTTGATAAAATAAAAAAAGATGTTCTTGATAATTTTGATACAGGAACAGGTGTGCAATATATTTTAAATAAAGTTATTTTTGAGCTTTTGAAATATATAACTGTCTTTCCTGTGGACAATATAAATAAACTGACAGACAGCAAAGGAAATATTCTGCCAGATTGTTTTTTAATTCCAGAGAAAAGCACAGCGCTTGATTTTGCGTATCACTTGCATACTGATTTTGGAAAGAATTTTATTTCAGCTATTGATGTAAAAACACGAAAGGAAATAGGAAAAGATACTAAGTTAAAAGACAGAGATGTTGTGAAAATTAATATAAGATAAATTATATAAATTTGTTTTTTATTTGATAATTATGTTAAAGAGATTAAAAAGAGGAAAGATTGTCCTTGGATTGGCAAACAGAATTGTTAAGAGCATCAGACCTTATTGCAGGAGAATTCAGATTGTTGGAAGTATAAGGAGGAAAGAGAAAAATCCTGTGGATATTGATATTGTTTTAATTCCTAAAAATAAAAAGAAACTGGAAGAAGTTTTAAGCAAGAAAGGAAAATATATGCAGGGAGGAGAGAAAGAAGCTACTTTTAGAATCCAGAGAGTAAAAGTTGAGTTATATTATACTATTCCTGAAGAATGGGGTGCTGCTCTGCTCGCATATTCAAGCAGGGTTGGTGCAAGTATTGGATTGCGTGTTGTTGCAAGGAGAAAAGGATTTAAATTAACCCAGCACGGGCTTTTCCGACGAGGAAAACGCATTGCAGGAAAAACAGAAGAGGAAATCTATAAAGTTCTCGGGCGTCCTTGCAAACCGCCGGAAAAAAGATGAAAGCACTATCTTTAAAGCAGCCATGGGCAGAGCTTATTTTGCAAGGAAAGAAAAAAATAGAATTGAGAAAGTGGAACACAAATTTCAGGGGAAAATTTTTAATTCATGCTTCAAAAATTCCTGATAAGAAGAATATGAAAAAATTTGGATTTAAAGAACTTCTGTGTGGATTTATTGTAGGAAAAGCAACATTAGTAGAAGTTAAAAAATACAAAAATAATAAAGATATGATGAAAGATAAAAAATTTCATTTAGCAACGAGCGATTTTGGCAGATATGGATTTATATTAAGAGATATAAAAAGAATAAAACCAATTCCCGCTAAAGGACAATTAAACTTTTGGCAATTTAAAGGGAGGTTGACGGTCAAGGAAATAAAAGGAGGGTTGATGGTTAAGGGAACCTAGGTGCCCTTACCGTGTCTTACCATGAAATACGAATTTGCACCAGACATTCAGGCCACGGCAGAAGAGATTTCCAAGATTTTATTTCCTCATATTCAGATTGATAATGTAAAATGTTTCAGAAGTTTTGGAACCAGCTCAAAATTAACAATTGCGAGATGTCATGCTATAGGAAAAGTTTTGCAGAAAGCCCTTGATAGAAAAGCATTTTATGCCCTTGAGTTTTTATCAGAAAGATTTGATAAATTTGACGAAGAAGAGAAAATAAAAATAATAATGCACGAGCTGATGCACATCCCAAAAGCTTTTGGCGGAGGTTTTAAACACCACGATTTTGTCTGCAATAAAAATATAAATAAGTATTATAAAGAGTATAATTTGAAGAAGAAAGATGGGAACAAAGAAAATAAGACTAAGTTATGGTAAAAAAAGTTTTGAGCTAAATTTAAAACTTTGTCAGGGTTTTAACAAGTTTCGCGGATTAATGTTTACCCGACGGGAAAAAGCCAGAGCATTGCTTTTTGAATTTAAAAGACCAACAAACATAACTATTCATTCTCTCTTTGTGTTTTTTCCTTTTGTTATAATTTGGTTAAATAGCGACGATAAAATTATTGATTTTAAGATAGTTAAACCATTTAGTTTTTTTGTTTCTCAAAAAAGACCTTTCTCTAAAATTATAGAAATTCCCACAAATAATAAGTATCAAAAGAGCATTAAACTTCTCGTCGGTGATTAGAAAGATTTAAATATGTGTTTTCTTATAATAACTTATAATCTTAAAAAAGGAGGTATAAAATGGGAAAAATTATTGTTAGAAAGGCTGTAAAGAGAAAACCTGGTTATCTTTACTATGTTGATGGAAAGGGTCATGTCTGTGAAGCAAAGATGGCTCGAGGCGGAAAAAGAAAGAAAAAGAAAGCAGTAAAGAAAAAGGCAAAGAGAAAAGTTGCTAAGAAAAAACCTGCCAAAAAAAAGAAAAGAAGATAGGTTTTTATTTTTATTTTATTTTTTATTTAATTGATTTTATTTTTGAATTTTTAATTTAGATTAAGCGCATATATATTTTTAGTAGTTTATCTTGTCTAGTTATGATATAGGCCCATACCTACATATTATTTTACTTTTACAAAACTTATTTATAATGTTTATTGTATTCTAGGATATGTCAGTTGTTTTAGGTATTGAATCTACAGCACATACTTTTGGTGTTGGTATTGTTAGAAAAGGGAAGATTATTGCTAATCAAACAGATATGTATACTACTAAATTAGGGGGTATTATACCTATGGATTCTGCTAAGCATCATTTGAAAGTTGCAGAAGAAGTTTATCAAAGAGCTCTCGAAGAAGCTGAGATTAAAGAATCTAAAATAGATGCAATTGCTTTTTCCTGCGGACCTGGTCTTGCTCCGTGTCTTCTTGAAGGAATGAGATTTGCAAAACAACTTTCTGAGAAACTGAAAAAGCCACTGGTCCCTGTAAATCACTGCATTGCCCATCTTGAAATTGGAAGAACCACACATGCAAAAAATCCTGTAATGCTTTATACATCAGGAGCAAATACCCAAATTATCGCTTATGCTGCTGGAAAATATCGCGTCTTCGGTGAGACACTTGATATTGGTGTTGGGAATTTTATTGATAGTTTTGCACGTTATGCAGGTATTGGTTTTCCAGGAGGTCCAAAAATAGAAGAGCTTGCGCGCAAAGGAAAAAAATATATTGAACTTCCGTATAAGGTTAAAGGAATGGATGTTGCACTTTCAGGAATTCTGACAAATCTGAAACAAAAACTTGAATCAAAAAAATATAATTTGAGCGATTTAGCATACTCGCTTCAGGAAACTGTTTTTGCAATGCTGGTTGAAACAGCAGAGCGTGCACTTGCCCACACAGGAAAGAAGGAGCTGTTGTTAGGTGGTGGTGTTGCATGCAATAAAAGATTGCAGGAAATGTGCAAGATAATGTGCAGAGAGAGAAAAGCAAAATTCTTTGCGCCTTCTAATAATCTTTTACAAGATAATGGCAGCATGATTGCATTTCTCGGAGAAATCATGTTTAAAAAAGGCATTAAGTCAAAGTTAGATGATGTTGATATAATGCCACGTCAGAGAACAGATGATGTTGGGGTAAAATGGAAGTAATCAGAAACTTTTATAAACCAAATCTCATCTTAATTAATATCCGATGAACGAAAGGGAGGATTTCGTTCTGGTGCACATAAAATGGATGTTTACAGCATAATTGAAACAGCTAGAAAGACAGGAAAAATAGAGAAAGGCACTAACGAGGTTACCAAGGCTATTGAGCGTGGGACTGCAAAACTCGTTGTATATGCCAGTGATGTAGAGCCAAAAGAAATTGTCCAGCATATTCCTCTTTTATGCAAGGAAAAAAAGATTCCTTGTAAAGAGGTTGATAATAAACAAAAATTAGGAATCTCAGCAGGTCTTCCTGTTTCTGCATCTTCTGTTGCAGTGATTGAAGCTGGCGAGGCTGAATCCGATATTGCTTCTTTAAAATAAAATGGTTGAAGAGAAATATTATTGTGATAAGATACAAGTAATACTTAATGGTGAAGCTGAGATTTTAGGGGAGTGTCCTTTTTTTAAAATTAAAGAGCCAGAGGGAGGACTTAACTTATCTGAAAAGGGACCAATGGGGAATTTGATATATTATTGTGGTCATCCTATTATGAAAGAAGGAAAAGAAATTGAATGTAAGTATGGTTTAACAGAGATTAACGTTCCAGAAAAATGTCCTTTAAGGGAAAAATCTTTAACAACAACCACAACTATAGAAGTATTATTAAATCATGAAGAAGCAAATTTCGGTTAAAATAAAATGGCAAAAGTTCAGAGAATTCAAGAGAAAAAAACAATAGGCACTAAAGGAAGTGAAAAGATTCTAGGAGAAGTAGCCCCGGCTGTTGTAGAAGAACTTATTGGAAGAACTGGTTTTCGTGGGGAAATCACACAGGTAAGGTGTCTCGTGCAGGAAGGAAGAGACAAAGGACGCTCTATGAGAAGAAATGTGAAAGGACCTGTGCGTGTTGGAGATGTTTTGATGCTTCGTGAGACAGAAATTGAATCCAGACGAATTAAATCAAGAGTTACAAAAGGAACTTATACTTAAAATGCCTAAATGTGTTTATTGCGGGAAAATGTATGATATTCATAAAGGATTAACTCTTGTGAAAAACGATGGATCAATAAATCACTTATGTTCAGCAAAGTGCAGAAAAAATATGCAGATGAAGAGGAGAAAAGTTCGCTGGATTTCTAAGATGAAGAAAACTAAGAAAGAGCTTAAAGAAGAGGTTTTAGCAGAAGCAGAGGCTGAAGAAAAGGAAAAACTGCCTGAAGTTCCTGAAGAAAAACCAAAGGAAAAGACAAAGGCAGAAGAGCCTGAGGAAGAAAAAAAGTAAAAAAACAAAATTTAAATAGTTACCTTACCACATTTTTAGTATAAAAGAGGAGTAATTTTGTACTGGATGGTTTACAAAAAATATATAAAAAGGGATGGAAAAATTTATGGTCCTTATAAGTATCATTCTCGTAAAATAAATGGTAAGGTAATTACAGAATATAGAGGAAAAGCTGTTAAAGAGAAAAAAAATATTTGGATTTTTTTAATCCTAGGATTTATTCTTGTTTTTTCTTTGATATTTGTTTTAAATTATGATAATTTTAATTTTACTAAACTTGAAACTTTAACCAGTTTTATTTCTAACATTGAAATTCCGATTATTAATCCTTTAAATGTCTTAACAGGTTTTGCAATTTCTGAAACTCCTGAAGATGAATCTGAGGAACCCCCTGAAGATCAACCAGAAGAAATAATTTCAATAGAAGAAACAAGTAATGAAACAATAACTGAAGTTGTAAATGAGACCCAGGAAGAAAATGAAACATTTGATGAAAATATTACTCAAATCAATGAAACAGTAAATGAAACTTCTGAATTAAATCAAACAAATATAACAACTGAAATTAATAAAACACAACCAGATATTATAACAGAAATACTTCCTAAAACAGATATAAATGAGACAGAGATAACAGAAACAACTCCAACAATAACAACTATCCAGTATCAGGCAGTTCTCGGGCAACCTGTAAAATGGAAGAAGCAAGTTTCTTTAGATATACCGGGAAAAACAAAAATAAAACTGCCAAAAGAGGCAACAGAGATAACTGTAAATAAAGTTGAAGGAGAACAAGAAGCAGAATTTAGTATAACAGGAGGGGTTATATCTGAAGGAGTAGAAGGAGAATCTATTATTGTAAAAATAATTAGTTTTTTCAAAAATATTTTTGGAGCAATAACAGGAAGAGTTGTTGAAGAACCTGTTCAGGAAAAAGAAGTTGAAATTGACGACACTGCAACAGAATATGAAATAGAGTATGAAACTCCTGCACCTTATGCAATAGAAGAAGAGCTAGAAAAAGGGAAAAGGATTAAGATAGTCGGACCAGAAACAATTCATTATGAAAATGTTTTGGCATTTACTGAGTTGGATGAAAATTTGAATATCATAAATCCTTCGCAAGTTAAAATTTATTGGATAGAAGATGATAGTTATGTTCAGATTCAGACAATTAAAGATAAAGATGATAACGGAATTTATGATTATATCGAATGGATAACTCCTTATTTAAGCGAGCAGACTTTTGAAATAGTCATTATCGCTGCAGAGCATTTGGATGGAAACAGGCAATTCGTCGCTGAGATTTATGAATATGTAAATGAAACAGACGGAGTTACTTATACTATTCCTGAAAACCAGTATGCAAGAGCATACTTTGAAAAAAATTTAACAAATGAAAATTTAATAGATATTTATGTTACTAATACTCAAACTGCAACAATAGAAGTTTATGAAAAAGATTCTGATGTTATTATAGGAAAAATTGAAGATGTCACAACAGGAATTTATTACATTACTCTGAATCATACAGGCAGTCAATCAATATTTGATATAAAATCAATTGGAAATGATATTATCTATGATTATATTCACGATGCTGGTCCAGGTCCACCAGCTTTTGATGTTATCCCTAAAGATTATCCAGACCCAGTAACAGGGGGGAATGATGTTACATTTAATGCAACTGCAACAGATCCTAAGGGTGATGATTGGTATTTTGCAGTATGCAAAAGTAGTGTGATTACTTGGGGCACCCCCCCAACTTGTGATGGAGGAGAATATTGTAGAGTTCTAACTGCTACTACCTCTGGTGCGACAGCTACTTGCGCTTGGACATCAGATACTACTGGAAATTGGTGGGGATTTGCTTGTGATGGTACTACAGAGGCATCTGGG
>SDBV01002286.1_pt1 | contig 28639 bp, 12 predicted proteins | sample 2277081 | NCBI WGS metagenome assembly SDBV01 (sample SAMN10402039, study PRJNA504765) | marine sediment metagenome | isolation source: marine sediment core GS10_PC15, 223 cmbsf | place: Arctic Ocean: Southern Knipovich Ridge | collected 2010
CATCCTTTGCGACTTTACACCATTGGTCGGTATCGCAAGCTGTTGCCTTAAAATATGAGGCATCCTTATCAAGAGTAGGTGTCGCCTCCTTACCGTAAAAGGTACTGTACAACCAACAGATGAACATACCGAACTTCATCTCTTTAATTTGTTCTGCCCGAACTTTGTCGTCAATCTTTTTGGTGTAGTCTTTGGTCTTGCAGCTGAAACATGCAATGAGTAATGATCCAATTAGTAACAGTGAAAAAGTATTTCTTTGATTCATATTGCAATTTCTTTTTTTGTCCAAATTTGATTTCTACTATCCGTTTGTGCACTTCATTCAGATGGCATTTCAGAACACGATAACTATTGTACGCGCTCAGGCACATCCAAAGTACCGCCTTCGGTGCGTACTACACGATCGTGGGCAATTAACTTTTCCCTGAGATCTGCAAATCGCTCCGGAAAGCGTTCAGACAGATCATGTTCTTCTTTGCAGTCATCTGCCATGTTGAACAATAGAAATTCCTCCATCTTATAGTCAGCCACGATCTTCCAGTCACCTTCGCGCAGTGCCACACGGCAGTCAAGGTTGGAAACATGCGTGCGCCAGTAGAGGGGCTGTTCCCTCTCCAGTTCCTCGCCCTTCAGTGCGGGCAGCATGTTCACTCCGTCAATCACGCGGTCGTCAGGAACCGGGATTCCCGCAAGCTGGCACAGGCTGGTAAATATATCATGCCCGATCACCGGTACGGTGCTCTCTGTCCCCTCCTGAATGCCGTGCTCCCTGAAATAGCCGGGGAAACGGAAGATAAAAGGTACACGAATACCACCTTCGAAGTCGGAGCGTTTCCTGCCGCGCAGACCGCCGGTGGAACCGCGCCCTCGGTTCTTCAGACCGGTCCCCTCAGGACCATTGTCAGACATAAAGAAGACCGCAGTGTTGTCGGTGTATCCCATCTCATCAATGGCCTGCATCAGAACGCCAAAGGCATCGTCCAACTGTGTGATGTTACCGTAATATTGCCGGATGTCCTCATTGTCTATATGGCTGTATGGCTGCATGTACTTTGGTGCCGTTTCCACCGGTGTATGCGGCTCATGCGTCCAGACCGTAATGAAGAATGGACGCTCTTTGTCTTTAAGGTTTTCAAGCCAATCGATAGCCTCAATGGCTGCCAGCACCGATGAGGATCCCTCCATAGGCCCCACCGGTGTTCCATTGCGAACATAGTTGACCGGGTTTACGTGATGCGGTTCGGCATTGTTCTGTGTAGCCATCCAGTGGTCGTAGCCGTGGTCGTTCGGCTGGGGTTGCTCCGGCGAATTGAACTTGCTGTTGAGATGCCATTTGCCCGCGTGGCAGGTGTTGTAGCCCCTCTGCTTCAACAAGGTGGCAATGGTGATCTCACTGGTCTTCAGATGTACATCGGTATCGACGATGTCGGAGCAGTAGCGCCACACCCCATTGCGGTAGGGAGTACGGCCGGTGAGGATGGCCGACCGCGATGGCGAGCAGACGCCACAGGGTGCGTAGCCCTGGGTAAAAAGCACTCCCTGCGCAGCAAAGCGATCCAGATGGGGCGACTTGATCTCAGGATGGCCATAGCATCCTAAATCACCATAGCCCTGATCATCGGTCAGGAATATGATCATATTCGGCAAATCAGCCGGAGAGTCGTTATCCGGTGACTCCGCAGGAAGGTTTCTTGAAAACATTGGAGAAGCCATTAAAAGAAGGGTCGTCAACATCAGTGCGATTCGTTTCATTGGAAAACATAACATATTTCTCTTTTTTGTTTACCAGACTTTCAATTTGTTCTTGCCTGATTTCAGGCGTCCAAAGGGGCCAGGTGCTGGGTTGTTAACATCTCGTTTTTTACCGAAATAGTCAGTATCAAGGTTTAAAGCGGTTCCGTCCGGCCTTTCAAATGGTGCGTCCGGAATCTTTGCCTTGCCCAATAATCTGGTAGTGATAATGTTACGTTTCTCTTCGGAGATCCGGCTAAAATCAATGGCCATCTCCAGCAACCATCCATCCGAATCTTCTTTCAGGCTAATGCCAGGATCAAAATCTGCAATAACCAGGGCTTCAAGGTCATGCGAGCTTGGTTTGGCTCCGGATAGATATACATTGCCGGAAGCTTGCAGGTTCAGTGCTGTCCATTCGTTGTATACGGATAAGCCTCCGTGACCGATAAACAGGTTATTATAGAAGCGTTCGTCATCACCGACAACTTTTGAAAGACCAGGTATTTCAGTGCTATGAACTTCATGGAAGGGTATTTCGCGATCCAATTCGGCCCGTAACTTAATCTGGCAACTGAATAAATTGTGGATCCAAAAAAGCTATCAGGCAGTGTAACTTTCCATACATCCTCCTCTATCTTCTCCCAGCCTTTGATTATTTCAGATCCCTTAATTACAACCTTCTCACCTTTCGCCGCCTGGTAAACAATACGTTTGTTATCGGAGGCACCTCCCCGTGGCGGGTTGATCCGCTCGCGGTAAACACCTTCATGAACAGTTATAATGTCTCCTGGCAGGGCAATGTTTGCTGCTGTCTGAATGGTAAGAAAGGGTGATTTTAAAGTGCCGTTGTTTTTATCCTTTCCTGATTTTGACACATGATACTCTTTTGCCGAGATGGTAAAACTCAGAATTAAAAAAACCAGAACAAATTGCAGTTTTTTCATTGCTTCTATGTTTTTCTAATTTCAGAACTCTATCCTATAACTAAAGGCACCCGAAACAGGCTGAATATAATACATGCCATCCCGAAGATCTCCTTTTGCTTCACCGATTTCGTTGTAATCTTCATCAAGTGCAACAATGCTTTTGGGTTCTTTATCCATAGCTATTGCAAATTTTCCTGCTTCATAAGGAATAACTTCGCGTGAACCGTCCTCTTTTTTCAGGATAATAAGTTGTTTATCAGTTGCTCCAACAGGAGTTTCCAACCATCTACCACGTCCGTCAATAAAATCATAAGCAGGAGATGTTACATAATCTCCTCTTTGTCCATTTTTATTAGCACTGAATACTTCCAACTCCCCATTTGGTAATTTTGCGTAATAACCCGACGGAGGTAAATCTGCATTTGGAGTCTTCCAATTTTCTTCTTTGCTTCCGTTCACCCAAATCTCCAGGCCGTTATCATATTCCAGTTTTAACTGTGACCGTTTATGGGCATTAGTAGCAATAGCAGCCGATACCTCAAGCAATTCTCCTTTACTGTTTGCATACCGGATGCTTTTAATCAATGCTTTGCCATAGTACGATTGCAATTGCTGGATCATAAAATAGCTTCTGATTGAATACAGGTCAAAAGGCTGTCGCCATCCCCCCAGGTATCCCCCCGGCATTCCATAAGCAATGGTCCTTGCAAAATATCGATCCGCACCTTCGTCATTTCGTTCTCCCATTCCAAGGCTCCAGTGGGCACTAATAGGCTGCATTTTTCGTAAATAAAAATCCACAAGCCAATATTTATTATCATATTTAGATCCATCGCAAGCTCCGCTACCAGTGGTTAAACCACTGTAGTAATACCCATTATGACATTCACTGTATGTAGGTCCTTCCCATATTTCCTGTTGTTCGAGCAGGAGCTGTCCGTAAGAGTAAAACTGCGTCATCATGGTTCCGGCACCTGGCATACGTTCATCAAAATCTACCCGCGAATATGGACTAACAGCTGTATGTACATCGGGACCTCCGGCAGTTGGATTAAATTTACGCTTTGCATTTTTGCTTATCAAACGTGATAATTTAACTGCTTTTGCAGGTTTTGCCGAGTAGGTACGAAACCACGCCTGCTGCCATCCTCCGTTAGGCAAACGAATTACCATATCTTCGTCCCATAAGGCATTTACAGGGGCATAATCAACAAAATTATTATACAGCGCATAACGCAAACCCAGGGCCTGAACTTTACTTACGTATTCACTTAAATCCTCGTCGCCTCCTTTACCGGGTGCAGCACTCGAACGGTATGTAAAACTTTCTGCATCATCCCGCCAGCACACTTCCCAATCGAGCATCACAACTTTATTGATCCCATAACGGGCTGCATTTTTCCAGTATTGGTAATCTTCATCCCTGTCGTAAACAGCATAATAGCACACCAGATTATTTGCAGCATCTTCACGAGTAGTAGCTTTTGGATTAGGAATTGCAGGTAAAGTTTCTTCGAAGCGTGGAGAAAGTGTAAGGAAAAATCTTTCGTAACAATCGTTCCTTATCCCATTTGTTTTAGGTACGTAGTAAGAACCTCCATTACAATAAACTCCGCCCTTATCGTCTTCTCCGGTAAAATATAAACCTGAAGAACCCGTACGATAATAATCGACCAAAGAGGTCATAAACAATGGATTATTTTCCGTGCCCGTTTTTAGGACTTTGGGGCCTATCAAATAAGGCACACCTATTAATTCGGGATTTACTGCATCACTTACTTTGCCAAGTGAAACCATTCCTACCTCGCCCCCCAAACTTTTTACATCTGTTACCAGTGATTTTTGCCATATGCGGAAGGTGTACTCAACTTCCGTGCTTTGGTTGTTGTATCCCACTTTCCACCTGGCAACAACTGTATTATCAGAAATGCTGCAATCGATCAGTTTAAAGTTGTCGGGATCCCGGACCGTTTCCCTGTTGGGTCTGAAATTCCCGAACCGTTCGGTAATCAGGCTATCTACCTCATCATCTGTTTTCAATTTTACACCTCCATTATCCATTGGTCTTAATTCTTCTGATTCCCCGTCCATCCACTGAGCTGTAATATCGCTTAAATCTCCCTTCCCGGGCTTGTACCGGTATTCCAGTTCGCCATCATCGCCACTGTAGCGAAGGATGTAAGTGTCACCGTCACGAAACACGTCCGTTGCATAATCTTTGCTCACATTTTCAGGCAGGATGGTCTCTTCTCTTGTTGGGAATGGGAGACGTTCTTCACCCGTATGAACACCCAGGTCCTGACCCTTTGCCAAATCGACTCCCGGACGTGGAAGAATATCATATTCGAGGGGTGTTGACAGATCTTCTTTATAAAAAGAGAGATTGTCAAAAAAGAGGGCATCATCTTTATTTGGCAGACAATTAGTGAGTCTGAATCCTTTAAATATTCCACCGTCTGCAAATGCTTTGCGTTGTTTTTCCGTCAGTCTTATATGCAAAAGATACCATCGTCCAAAATCCAAATCTCTGCAAAAAGGAATTTCATAAGATTTACCGCTATTTGTCTCCAAAAGAATACTGAATTTTGAGATAGGTGTTTTTCTTGCGTGATCATTCCAAATCCAATAATTACCAAACACCCACATATTCAATGCAGTAAATGTTTCCGGGATTTTGAGCGGTTTGGGTGGGCGTATTACAAAACTTGCATCCGTACTGTTTGCCTTATATGCCATTTTATAGGTATAATCGTCCCAAATAATTTCCTCGTTCGAGCGATTTATTATGGCAGAGCCGTCACTCGCATCAACAGACCACGCCTCTTCTTTTTCAAAATCGATTAAAGGCACATGGTCGTCTTCATAACGTCCTGCCCAGTCGAGTTCGTAGGGACGCTGACCTGTGTAGCGGTTTTCCTGTCCTGAAACAGACTGGATTAGATTACACAATAGCAATCCCGTTATCATTAGTTTTAGAAAGGAAAAACGACATTGCATAAATCTGTATGACTTGCTTGTTATTACCATGGGAATAGCTTAGTTGGTTTTAAATAGCTTATTTATTATCTAAAGGTTTACTTGTTATCAATCCTATACCTCTGGTGCCTTTTTTATCAACCGCACAATAGTACATGTAATATGTCTCGTTTGCAGAATTCCACACAAGCGAGATTTTATGAGCAAACCTGCCATCAATACCTGAGGGATTTCCTCCCGCCTTATAAATGGGTTCGGGATCCACGGTCCAGTGATACAGATCCCGTGAAAAAGCGACCATGATATGCGCACCCTTCCGGCCCACACCGAAGAAGAAGCAGACCCAGTGATCCCTGTCCCAAAAAACCTTCGGGTCAGAGGAAAACTTCTCATTAAAACTACCCTCAGGCCCATTCGGGATTACAGGATTGTGTTCATACCTGCTCCACTCAAGCAGGTTATCGGAAAGGGCTAATCCGCTTTGTTCAACATGCCCGTCGGCCGCATTATAAAAGTTATAATACTTGCCCTTGTACTCAAGTAGCCAGGGTTGATAAATACAATCTTTTTCCCAGGTTCCGCAATCCTCCTGATGTACCGAAAGAATGGGTTCGTTTTTGGCTCTCTTCCACGTAATCCCATCCCTGCTCATGGCTATTCCTTCATACCCGGGACGTAATTCATAGCCCCCCTGACGGGGATATGATCCGTACAGGGAATAGTAGTTTCCCTTCTTTTTCTTCAGTATGCGGGGAGCTTTAATGTCATAGTCTTTATAAAGATAAGCTCCCAGAACCACACCACCATGATCGAATTCCCCCTCGGGTCCATAGCCCATGGCAAGCCGGTGCTTATCCCATTGGACAAGATCGTTGCTTTCGGCGATAAATGACTGGTAACCCAGGCCGTCGAAACCAATATAAGTCATCAACCAGCTATCCGATCCCTTTACCTGAAAAACGGTAGGGACATCTGTCATTTTCACATCTTCAACCCCTGGAATATCCGGCCTGGTGGGAATAACCAGATCAGGATAGTAGTGCCAGTTCCTGTAGGGTGCTGACCACTCCTCTAGGGTTTTTTCATCGATTGGCGCCGAATTTTCACTTATTGCTCCTTGCCGGCAGCTGCTGCCGGCTATGCTTAAAATAACTAAGCAAATAATAAAGAAACCTGGATCCTTTACTCTTTTCATTTTAATCTGTATTTTCCTCGGTGAAACATTAAATCTCTTCATAGTTTATTAACATCAATTTCAAATTCCTCGCCGGCCTCTAATTGCGGTTGGATTGATTTGTCGTTGATAATTATCTTTGGCTGACCACCTTTTTGTGATGTTATTTTTGCGGTTTGCAGTTTACCATCTTCCCATTTCATATCCACCACGTATGCACCCCTTGCCTTCAATCCTTTCACATATCCTTCTTTCCAAGCATCGGGCAGTGCCGGAAGCAATCTGATGGTATTTTCTTCATGCGATTGGATCAGCATCTCCGCAATGCCGGCTGTAGCACCCAGGTTACCGTCAATCTGAAAAATATGTGGCGGGTGCAGGTCAAACAGGTTGGAAGCAGCCAGTTGGGTAATTAGTGCATTAATATGCTCATTGCATTCATTCCCCTGAAAAAACCGCGCATAGAAATTTATAACCCATGCCCGGCTCCAGCCGGTTTGTCCCCCGCCCGACGAAAGCCTCTTTTCCAGGGTCCTGAGTGCCGCCTGATAAAGATCCGGCGTGGAGGGTGTAATCTGTCCCGCCGGATGCAATCCGAAAAGATGGGAGACATGCCTGTGTGCCGGATTGACCTCCTCATAATCCTCATACCATTCCTGGATGGTTCCGTCGGCTCCGATCTTTATTTCAGGAAGCTTAACAAGCGCTTCATTTATAGAATTTGTTAATTCAGTCTTCCCCAGCAATTTCTCAGCATCCAGACAAGCCTGGAATATCTCATTGATTAACTGAACATCCATTGTCGCAGCAACTGTATTTTTTATGGATTGCCCTGTTCTCGGATTGATATATGCATTCTCCGGGGAATAGGATGGTGCAGTTACCAGTTCGCCTTTGTCGTTCTCCACCAGGAAGTCGAGAATGAACTGTGAAGCTCCCTGAATAACCGGGTAGACTGTTTCTTCCAGATAATTTTTGTCCTGAATAAACTGGTAGTGCCTCCAAAGTGACAGGCTCATCCAGGCACCGGCCAGGGGAAAACAGTAACCGTTATTCACCTGCGAAGCTTTATTAGATCCCGAAGGTGTTGTCCTTCCAAAAATGTTTGTTGCATGATGTGCCATCCATCCGTCCGAACCAATGAACTTATTTGCAGTTGTTTTTCCCTTCTCGGCCAGCCTGTATACATAATTGGACAATGGCTCAAAGGCATCCGATAAATTGCACACATCAGCAGGCCAGTAGTTCATCTGCAGGTTTATGTTCAGATGGTAATCAGCTTCCCAGGCGGCCCACATATCCTTATTCCAGATCCCCTGCAGGTTAGCCGGTAAGGTAGCCCTTCCACCAGAACTGCCCATAAGCAGGTAACGGCCATATTGAAAAAATACCTGGGTGAGATAATTATCCGTTGCACCTTTATTCTTTTTTAATCTTTCTATCCTTTCGTTGGTGGGTATATCATCCAGCTTAATATCACTGATGCAAAAATCTACGCGACTATAAACTTCTGAATGGGTTTTAATATGATCCTTTTTAATCTTTTCATAGGGCTCAGCCAGGGCCCCTTCCAATATGGAATACGCTTTTTTTTCCGCATCAATACTCCGGTCAAAGTTCATTAACCCGGGATTGTAATCCGTTGCTGCACTAACGATTACGGTGAACTCCCCAGCACCTTTTAACAGCAACTGATTATTAACCGCAGATACCTCACCATCATTTAATTTCACAGCAACCTGTGAGGCAAATTTCATGTGATAACCACCTTTACCCGATCCGCCCTTGTTGTCATCATATCCCTCCGGATCATCGAAGAGCTGTCCATCGATGCAAATCACCATGTTATCGTCCACATATTGTTTAATGTCCTTCTCCCGTTCATACCTGATGGCTGCCTCCATTTTTTCCCCGTCCAGAGAAGCAAAATGAAAAAACATGGCGTTGTATTTGTCAGAAATAAAGGCTTCGCGCCGGAATTTTTTTCCCCCGATTTCATATTCCACAGTATTGATTCCTGTTTCCAGGTCCAGTTCTCTCCTGTAACTACCTGCATCCGCATGATTCAGCTTAATGAATAAATCACCCAGTGGTGTATACGACCGGATTGAGGTTGGCGAAATGGCAAGATGATCCATGGCATATTCAAGCGCCTCGGCGTATTCTCCCCTTAAGTTAAGGCCCTGGAACTTCAGGTAATGCTCTTTCACATTTTCGGGATAAGGATCTTCGGGACAACCTGCCCAGAGACTTTCCTCGTTCATTTGGATATGCTCCTCTTCAACCGTACCGAACACCATGGCGCCCAATCTGCCGTTGCCCAGCGGCAAAGCCGAGAACCAATCCTCCGCCGGGGATGTATACCAGAGCTTCTCGCTGATTGGTTCCTGCCTTCCACAGGAATATGTTGCCACCAGGGCAATAATCATGAATATCTTTGTGCTTCTCATATGCTTTCTATTAAAAAACCGGCAGTTCCCAGTAGTTAAAATCATCAGGTCTTTTCTCCCGATAGATGGAATCAGGCTGGGCTTTGAATTCCAATATTTCTTCCCTGTCAAAATAGATCTTATCGCAAAAGTCCAACAGGGCAAGCCAATCAATAAGGGTCTGGTTATGTTCACCATCCCGCCAGTGTATCCCATTGTTTTCGGGTACGCCAAAAAGATCGAAAATGGATTGGGCCGCCTCAAAGGTCAGTTGCGTTCCATAGGGATTGGCCCAGTAATCCTGACGTGCATGGGTGTTTAACATAGCCCTGGGGGCGATGAGCATCTTGTTGAAATGGGAATCGAAAGGCATGCGGTCTTCATTATCAGCAAATTTAAAATACCTGTGCGTCCACCAATGCGGGAATTGCCGCTTATGCGGAAACCCTACCAGTTGCTTTCTTTGTCCTTCCTGGAAAAAGCGGTACGTGGCTGTGCCCCCACCTGAAGAATTAGGGGCTGTAACGGTGATACGATCCTCATATATACCGGCGCAAAGGGCCGTTTTCCCTCCCCGGGAATGGCCCGTTGCCGCAATTTTTCCAATATCGATATAATCCAGGGTTTCAAAATAGTCGATGATCAATTGGTAGGCCCAGGCCCAGGCAGCGATCGCCGCCCAATCGTATTCGGGGTACATCCTAAAAAGCGGACCCGACAGACAGGTGTTCCGGTCATCGGAGGCAACATCCGTTCTTACAAATTTACAAACCGCATACCCGCGGGAAATGGCTTCTTTGAACGCCGGATAGTCCTGCTCTTCAATTCTACGAGTCCCTGTAATTCGTGCCCTGGTGTCTGCATTTAAGATGTCATCGTAGGAGAACCTGTACAGATCGTTCTTAATGATCACCGGGAATTCCCCTTCCCTTTTGGGTCTAAGCAGCCCTACCCGAAAGCTGTGAGAAACACTGTTTCTGCTCCATGAGAAATGCATATTTTCAATGATGGCTTTCCCCTCATAGGCCTCGCGGACTGAATCGATCTTTACCTCTACATTGTCAGGCCGTGAAGGCATTTCCCCATATTGGTAGTGCGCCAGTTGCTTTTTCAGATACTCCCGATGCTCCAACCAATCCTCTTTGTTTTTGACCCTTTTGCCATCGTACATCACATAGGGATCCGGCAATTCCTTTATCTCTGGAAGATTCTCGTACAGGGCAAAAAGATATTCAGGATCTGTTGATGCAGTTCTATAATCATTTTGGCAAGAGAAAAAAAGTAAACCTGCTACCAGGGAAAGGGCTAATCCTTTTGTATTCATTTATCTTATGTTTTACATTTGATCAGACAGTTCAATTATCACCTACTTTTATTCTTTTCATCGCTTATAACTAAAATGTGTTACTCATTGTCCAAAAACCTGCCATTTACCTTATTATACCACTCAAGGTTTGTCCAGTTTTCCCAGTAGGGATGACTGTAATTCCATGGTGTAGCCCCCCATAGTTGATAATGGGAAGCAAGTTGCATGCAATCCTCACACCAGTCATATAGCCATTTCCATGTCAGATCCTTATGATCCATATGCCACCAGGGCCCCCAGTCTTCAGTGGTTGTCAGCGATGCTCCAATTTCTTCCGACCACTCCTTTGCCCAGGCCAGGCGGTTGTGCATATCTTTCATTAACATGGGCGCGACGATAGCATCGTCTTCTCTAAGCGGTCCATGTAATCCTTATAGTCATGATTACCACGGTCTTTTGTCAACCCGGGAAAGCCAGTTCGTGATGTAAATCTTTCACTTTGATTGAGCCAGAAATGCAGTTCCAGTACATCAAAGGTTTTGATATTCATTGCCCGGACTTCTTTCCAATAGGCAGTAATTGAAAAAGTAAAACGGTTTTCAGGATACTTTCGCTGAAAGTGAGTCAAAGTGCTGTTCAGGTAATCCCGCACAAATTTCATCTGTTGGGGGTTCCAGTCAAAGCCATCGAAACTGTCATAGATCCTTCCAGCAGCTTCCATTTCAGCGGACGCCGATGAGGGCCGCGCCTTTTTCACCTGTCCCAAACGGTCCAGCTCTGGACTCACCGGACTGAAAAAAGGAAATTCCTGGTCGAAATCCACATAAACTACATGGCTCAAAAGGTCATTCTCCTTTAAAAGATCCAGTACCTTTTCCCAGGCTTTCCAATGGTCCGCAGGATCCGCATAGTCTTTTCGGATATCAGGAAATTCAAGCGCGCCCTGTCCCCACGATGAAAGGATGACCGAAATATTTTTTTCTTTGCATATTTTCATGAATTCCAGCAACTCGGATATGAGAGCATGTTTTCTGTCCCTGTCGCTGGCGCCCCAGGTTCGAAGCGGATCGCCTTCAATGGTAATTTCCTGATCATCGCTTTCCATTTTTCCGATTATCAGAGGAAAAGCATCAATACGCACTGTATTGAATCCGCGTTCGACCAGTTCATCGCATACTTTGTTGTAATCTTCGAAATGGCCACCGTCGTAATGTTGGTATAACCAGGAGAAATCCCACATGGCTATAGCAAGCCTCGACGGGCTTAACCCGCTTCGCATTTCGTAATGTCCATCCTGCTTTACCACATTGCTTTCCGACTGAATTTTAGTTTTGTACAAGTACAGCTTGCCGGGTCCGGGCCAGGGTTTGGGCCTGGGACGATCACGGTTACTGGCCAGGGATTCCCATTTGAGAAAATATCTGACATTCTTCTCATCCGTCTGGCCCATATCATCTGCAATACGAACCTCCAGTCCCGGGAAATCCCCTTCAACGTTCACTGATTCACTGATTTTTTCGGCTTTTAGAACTTCTCCAACAATATCGAAATTCCCATCGAGTAAAAGGGTATTGTTTCCTTGTTTTACATGCCAGTAGCTGAATTCGTAGTACCCGTCATCCCTGCGCAAGAAATCCTTTAATCGCACATCGACCACAATACTTCCACCACCTGAGAATTCCCAACGGTAATCCCAGTTTGTGATCTGTTTGCTCACCCAGCTGTTCCCCTTCACCCTGGCTGCAAATAGCTGAAGGTTTCCCTCAGGACCATATTTGTGGTATATGAATACAGGTTTCTTGTTTTCATCAAGGCAAAGACGGGCTGAAAGGTTTATGATACCCCCGCCCGGAGGTACCGGATCCACTATCAGTGATTTGTTCCTGAGGGTGGCAGGCAACTCTACCGGCTCCCCGAAAGCATTGTACCAGTTTTCCAGATCAGGGCTTTTCATATAGGACAGATCGTGATTGGTGGCGCAATCGGGAGTATCGCGCCATACCCACCAGACATGGTACCAGTTATCTGACTTCAGGGTGGGTTGCGTCTGGTATGCATTCATCTCCCCTTCCCCGTCTGTAAGAGGGGTATCAAGCAATCGTTCCCAGCTACCGGTTTCGGTAGAAGATATATTGTAGATCTCATTCCCGTTGCCGCTGCCCCCGTCACGGTAATGGAAGATCAGGTTGCCGTTGCGGTCAGTCATAAACTTGGGATAGGTAACCCTGTTTTCCAGGCTACCGGTCATGTTCATCACCTGTTTGAGGGTGCTAATATCATGGGGTTCAGCACTCCGGAAATAGGTTAGTGGATGTACATGCATATTACCCGACAGATGTATATATCCCTGCCTGTCCATTCCAAGGGTCACATAATTGTGACTGTCCCAGCCAAGGACAGTGCTGGTTCCTCCATGAGTATCCCGATACGTTGGATCCATCACATGCAGGTAGAAAGCATCCTCGTTCAGGTTCCGTTGGCCAACGACCATATGCCTGTCGGCATTGTAGTATGCAATATATTGCCGATCCCCGTTTGTCAAAAGGCAGAATCCAACCGGATGACCCGCCCATACCTCATCGATTTCGATGGTCTGAACAATGGTAATCTCTTTATCAGTCTCATCGATAATAATTTCTTCCAGAGGCCTGGTCTGACAGTAAGCCACAAAGCCCAGGGCCAGCATTGGTATTAAGAGGATTGCTTTTCTCATAATTCAATGACTATGGTTTCAAAAGGCTGAAGGGTCAGGCTGAAGGATTCCCCGGCATCGGAAGGCCAGGCTGCCGACCGGCTGCTCCGGGGATAGATTATCTTCGGCGATATGCTGTACATGGCCCCATCGGGGAGCTCAAGAGCATCTTTTAAAGTGCTGGTAAAATCCCCGGGTGAGTCAGATGGATTTCTCAGTACAACAATACCCTTTCCCGGATGCCAGGAAGCCCAGCCATAGACTTCCTCCTTGCCCGGATCACCACCGATCCAATGGGTATCGACCAGTACATCGCTGTTTTCCCGAGACCACCTGGCCGCATCAGCGAGCTCGTCCCACATGGTCTCGCTCAGCAGTTCAGGATTGATATAGAGTTCCTGCAGGTTGGTCCCGGATCCGAAAAAGGTCCAGATCTCATCGGCCACCGATTTCTCATTGCGAACCATCCTTGCAGGACTTCTCCGGTCTCCTATAATAATCCCCCCGAGCATGAGAGAACTGATCGGATACAGGGGACCTAGCTGCACGATCCTTTCGTAACAGAATTTATCTCGGTAGGTGATCCACTGCTGGCGGGTATCTCCCTTTCCATACAGACCATTATCACCACCCTGCCTCCATATTGAACATGCATATCTCAGCCAGAAGGGACTGGGCCAGGTACCTGAGGTAGCACTAATGTAAACCTCCGGGTTTTCACGATATAGATCGCCTGAGAGTTCAAGAATCGCATCAATATCATCCGACAGCTCCGCTTCCGTCCCTGTTGTTTCTCCCCCTTCGCCCATGCCATCGAATTTGAAGAAAGTCACACCATGTTCACTCATCATATTCAGGCAAACCTTACGGAAAGCCTTTGAATATTTGGACCCACCCATGGCAAAACCGCGATGGTTGGTCTCGTACCCCAAAGGCTTGCCATAGGCAATACGCTTCTCTTTAGCTGTTGCATATCCTCCGTTAGGCGACATCCAGACTCCCTGTGCAGCACCGTACTTGCTGGCGGCAGCATCCAGGTTTTTAAATCCGTCAGGAAATCCCTTGTGGAAATCCCACAATGAGTTAAAATCATCCCAACCATCGTCCCACACAAAGGCATCCATCCTTACCCCCCGCCCACGGATCAGCTTCTCACCGAACAGCTCAATGGCCTCAAGACATTCCGCTTCATTGGTTCGTTCAACAGGCCGGGCAAGGTACACATTGTACCAATTGTTATAGTGCAGGAAGGGCCGGTAGGGATGAGCCCTTCGCTTCTCCAGGTAGTAAAGGAACCCGCGGCGCAGCTGGCCCGGCGGCACGGCTCCGAATACACTGGTGTGTGTCCACGACTGGCCAGCCTTCAACACATTGCCGCGGGGTAATATGCAGCTGACATATCCGTGATCGCTCACCTCGTTCTTTGCCAGCGGATGTTCGATGGCCATGAAGATGTGGCCACACACCACCACCGATCCGTCGACCTTCCCCACCTGACGTGCGTTGTCAACAGGCGCGTCGAGATACACGAGTTCTTCGACCTTTGTATCCCTTGATGCCCTGAGCTGCAGGGATTGGATAATGGCATTTGCTCCGTCTTCCAGTGAGACCGTCCACCGTATTTCCATGCCAGAGGCGTCATCCATGAATGTGGCAAGGACCTCATGGTCTTCAACGCTCAAAGCTTTCACCGGGCTTAAGGAAGAAAGATCAATTGTACGTCCGTTATGAAGCAGCACCCGGGGCATATGTCCGCCCTCAATGGTTAGTGACTGCCGGGTAGCCCTGTTCTCCAGGGTAAGGGATGTAATTTTTCCGGCAGCAAGTTTCCATTCTCCGAAAATTGCAGCATTTTCAAAAGATATGTGTGCATCAGTAAGAGATACACGCACCTTCCCCGGTGGTGTTCCCGGATACTCCAATGCTTTTACCACGGGCCATAAAAAAACCAGTGATATGGAAAGCAACAGGTAAAGTTTCATTCTAATATTGTGTTATTGTTTTTCAATTTATTGGAGTAATTCTGGCACAACGCAGAGTAACCGGCCCCACAAGACCGGAGGGCAATAACTGATCCTCCCTGTTCCAGTGTTTCCACGTGGTGAATGTAATGCGTGAAAGTTCTGGCCTTTGCTTCTTGTTCAAGAACCAGTCGGGCCATTGCTTTAAATACTTGCCTTCGACCCATTCACAGTCATCCGGAAATTGCTCATCTCCAATGAGCCGGTTTACCCACAGATTGGTAACCTCAATCTCCAGTGTGTTGGATCCGGAACGGAGTGCATCACTGAGCTCTGCGCGGAATGGCTTATTCCAGAGCGTTCCGAGATCTTCCCCGTTGAGACGGACTTCAGCAATTACTTCCACATCACCAAGATCCAGCCACACCTCCTGGTTTTCTTTTAAATAACTCTGGGGCACTTCAAACTGCAGCTTATATTTTGTCGTTCCGGAAAAATAACGGATACCCGGGTCAGGGTGTTTCTCCCAGGAGATAAGCGTATTGAATTGCGCTTTTTCCGGTGCTCCCCTTCCCTGCTGAAATTGCACCATCCAGGGCCCTTCAAGTTCAAGGGGAGCGGGTATCTCACTGATGTTTATTTCTTTTGTTCTTCCCGAAGCCCGTTGCAAAATATGCTTTCCATTTTCCCAGGTTCGTAACTGCACTCCTTTTCCGGCTTCGATTCCAGCATACCACAGGCTGTCCTTCTCATTCTCTGCAGGGTTCTCAACAGCTGCATACGGATCCCTACCGGGTTTTCCAGGATAGCGGAACACAACAAAAACCGACTCCCCGGGCATCAGGTCCAGGGGGACCTTTGTATGTTCACCTTCCACAGTCCACCCGTGCGCAGGCTTAATGGTGCCATTTACGGCATCCCAGAACTCCGGCTTCTTTCCCTCAGACCTGAATCCGGCAGCCGTATGAATTACCCTGCCCGACTGGTTGGAAAGGAAGTAAACATCCGCATCGCCCGTACGGCGTTGTATCCAGGCTATTTCAGGGCTTTCAACCGGAATTCTTATCTGGGGGGCAAGCTGCATGATTTTCAATGCCTCAGCCGGGGATATACCGGAAAAAACCTGCCCCTTGCCGTAGCGGTTTGAATGAACCTTCCTGCCGTCACAAAACCCCCATACTTCTTCGCCGATGGCCATCACTTCCTTTTCAGAGGCTGGAAATCCTTCCAGGCTGGGGGTATATTTTGGTTTGGGTCCCAGCACTGTCGCACCCGCCAGCACCAGCTCCTTTACCTTCTGTGCAAACTGCGGCCTCATAAATTCGGTTTCCTGAAGGACCAGCAACCGGTAGCTTTTTCCCGAAGGCAGAACCACATCACCCTGCTTTACTTTCAGTTGAGCTAAAATATCGGTACCACAGGCATCATAGTCGTAACCGGCATCCTTGATATCCGGACGGTTGACACCTCCGTTGGGTGCTGCATCTCCGGCATAGCACAGCACATCGGCCACATTTTCACCCTCTTGTAAAAGATATTGCGAGCGATGGATGTATTGCACCCAGGCACGGCCCTGTTCCCACCAGGTATTGTTGCGATCGAAATGACACCCGTACTGTCCCATGGTCATTCCGGGAACCACATCTGACCAGGGCTGATGAGGGTAACTGTGCAGGATGAGGCGGTTAATCCCCTCTGTCCAGGCCCAGTCTCCAACTTCTTTAAGCGAGCCGGGGTGATTCTCCCAGCGGGCAAGGTGGGGTGCTCCTGTAAATGCTTCGGCGCCGGCATACCTGCGGCCATGGATGTGTGCGAGGGAAGCGGCAAGGCGCAAGGAAAAAGAATACCCTCCGTCGGCCCAGAATTCAGCAGTGGGAAAATCAACCTTTGCGGCAATCTGGAGGCCTTCGAAACAGGAAGTATAAGGTTCGTTTAAAAAATGCATTCCTTTTTCGTGACAAAGATCTGCGTAATATCCGTAGTAGTTTTCGGAGAAAAGATCAGAAATCGTACGGCGGAAATCCCAGAGAAAACGTTCTGTTGTGGCAGGATCCTCGATTAAACGGCCGGTCAGCGCCAGCAGGTAAGGGGTTGGATCATAGCCGCGGCGTCTTTCAAATTCCTGCCTCATTCGAGGGGTCCAATGGTGCAATCCTGCTTCATAGCTATCCAGATGAATAATATGAAAGGATTTACCCACCATTGGACCCAGATGGTCCAGTACCGGTTGAATGCCTTCGCGCCAGTGCAGGTCCAGCGTTTCACGACGCAGCTTATCGATTTCCAGCCCTCGTCCGGATTCGGCAGCCGGCTGATTGGTATTTCCTTTTGGGGTGTACCCCAGGCGCAGGATCGTCCATGCCCCGGGAGGAGCATCCCATTCCAGGACACCCTCTTCATTTACATACTGGCTGAGTTCAACAATGGCATCAGCTGCGATGGCTGAACCTTCAGGGACCGGACTCAGATCCGGTTGCCTTCCGGCGCGACCGCCCCGCTGACCTGTTTTGGGCTCCCATTGATGAACCCGGTAGCCGGTGTCCATATTTCTGGGAAAGGCATACACAGCGATATCGCGGTAATACCCTTCAAAGACCTCCGGATGAGGCAACTTTTGAACTACATGCCTGTTTCCCCATAGGGTCATTTCAGCAGATACCAGTTGCTGCATCCCATCTTCCGGCTTTATCCACGGACCGCCGGTCGTTGCCCAGCCCGCACAATTGTGCAGTCCCATTTCCATACCAAGACGTTCGGCTTCGCTGGCAGTATATTTAACCAGGTCAAGCCACTCTTCACTGAGGTAGTCGACGGGACCGGCAGGAATATCAGTGCCATGAGAACCGGCAACGTTGAAAATCAGCACGCCTCCAACACCAACCCGATCCATGGCCTCCAGGTCGGCTGTAATCCCTTCCCTGGTAATATTGCCGTTCATCCATATCCAGAAGGTATGCGGACGGGCCTGTGGAGGCGGATTCAGAAAGCCGGATTCAAGTTTGGATTGTTGTTGTTCCTTTTCTTTGGCGCCCGTTATTATAAAAAGTAGTGCTGTTGCGGCCGCTACAAAGATTGTCTTCCTTATCATCCTTGAATTTTTATTATAATTTCTTTAGTATTACCCGGTTTAATTATTCTTTTACCCTCAAGCACCGGCAAATCCACCACTATGTTACCATCGGCATTGTCACCTGAAATTTTGATAATGATTTCATTGCCATCCTGTTTGAGACTGAATTCTATTTTTTTACCGTCATTGATATACACATTTTTCCAGGCAATTGCCCGGCCCGATGAAAGCCAGTGCTCAGGTATTCCGCGTCCCAGAATAATAGTTCCGTCAACATGTACAGAAACGCATAATTGCAATAAAGCCTGTCGCATAAATCCCAGTCCCCAGGTCTCAAGGTCAGTTTCGGGAAGGGTCCAGCCGGAGACAGGATCCGGCTTATGGAAACTTTCCCCCCATTGAAAAGGGGCCGATTGGTTGTCAAGTAACCATTCAATAGATTTAGCAACCAAAGTGCGGTATTTATCCGAATAAAGAAGCTGCATTCCCATTCCGGCATTGTAGACTGTACCATATTTAGCAGCCCACCATGCTCCGAATGAGCCATTCTCGCAACCGAGCGATTTCCCCTGCTGTATCCATTTTTCAATGGATTGATCGAATTGATCTTTCCATGTTCCCCCCAGGTCAAAGCCTTTCAGGGAAGCATTCCAGGGGAAAGAGGGCATCATCAAAGTGGTGCCGAACCAATTACCGGGACCACTGACCAGCACCGAATCGTAATCGAATGAAAAACAAGCATTATACCATTCACTGCCCTGTTCTTTCAAAGATATGTCGATCGCTTTGTTAAGACAGTTGTTGAGATCTTCCATTTCTGATTTCGCCCATTGTGATTCATCTGTTTCACCGAGCCGGTCGCAGATATATTTGTAGGCGGTAAAACCATGAAGTGCAGCGAAGTTATCCACGATCAGATACTCGTTGCCGTTATCCAGGGTGTTGCCTTTCTGAATCAGTCCGTACGCTTCAGGATTTTGTAGATCAGGCTTCAACTGCTCTTTACGCATATCGTGTACAGCGTGAGCGCAATTCCTGATTTTCCTGAAAAGTTCTTTAGAAAAATATGCCCTGTCTCCGCTGGTTTGCAGGTATTGTGCCATCGTAATCAAGTATTTTGGTATGGCATCGTTGTACCTCTCTTTCAGTAATAATCCTTCGGAAAGTCGTCCAAAGGTCGCCCCTTCCATAATCTGACGGGCAACATCCCAATACCCCTCCAGAATATACTGGATGGCCATATCAGGAACATCATGGTCGAAAGCACGGTCATATTGATAAAAACCAAAAACATTTCCGCCGCTTCCCCTTTGTTCGTAATCTTCGGGTGTCTTAACCGTAGCATTCCACATATTGGGCATGGAAGCCTTCCACAGGTTGCTTAACTCTTCATAGGGAAGCGAAACCGGATGGGTAAGTCCTTCCATCACCCGGTCAATTTCGGTTTTCGCATTTATATATTGTTCGCTAAATCCACCTTCATCCAGAATGTCCCGGATGTCTGCACTCCCATTGGCCGGTAAAACAAATTCGTATGTAAGACTTTTCCCTGCAAGCAGTGTTGCAGGAATTTCAATCCGGTGAACATCCGGTTTTTTTAAAGTTACTTTTTGTGTGGGGAAAACCCTTTCGACCACATGCTTACCACTGACATGCAGGACTACCTGATGTGAAATTCTGTCGGTATTGGTCAAACTGACCTGAGTATAAACAGCATTTACCGAATTTTTCAGAATCCTCCGGCCCACATGCGTAATTTTTACCTTGATATGGTCTTTCTCCCAATGCGAAACAGGGAAAGGCAAATAATCCTCTGCAACTGACCAATGAATGATTTTTCGCCGGTAAATGTTGGTTTCGTCCGGGTAATATGGAGTGGATTTATCCACACTCAACATGAACATAACAATGTCGGAACTATTTTTATGCCAGGGCATTCGGCTGTAATCCCAGCTATGATCATCTTTTTTTGGAAGCTGCGGACGCCTGGGATATACCGCTCCACCCATGAGGGAAATGGCTTTGGGATGATCTTCTGCCCAGCCGAAATAGAGCCAGTGGCGTTTATCCAGCAGACTTTCGTCCATTGAATAATCTGAGGCAGTGTTACCAGTATTTTGCGAATAGGAAAATGCTGATGTTGCCAAAAAGAATAAAACAATAACGCTCAACCTTATTATCCTCTCCATATGATTATTATTTATCACCAGTGTCCTTAATTATTAAATCTTTCATTCGTGATTTTGGTGTAACACATAATTTTTTGAATTCTCCATTTTGGAATTTTCCTTCGATAACTGTATTCCGAGAAGCATGTATTTTAAAATCGACATTCCATTCTACCGGAAAAGCAGGTATTAATAATATACTGTCACCAAGTTCCTGGATAAGCATATTTTGTAAGGCTCTTACATAAACAGAACCATGGTCCTGGTCAGGAATCCAGTCGGCATTAGGCCCCCAGAAAGCGGGGAACCTGCTTCCTTTATGTTTTTCTTTAAAACCGTTGACAACCAATCCTTTTGCCTCTTCTGTTTTTCCAATCAAAGCAGCCTGAATAGCGTCCTGTTGCCATCCAAAGGATTGTTTGAATTTTCGATTTTCATAAGCTGTGTGTGCAACTTCAAGCTTGTCTCTACCTATACCATACAAGGGGTAAGGGAAAATTGCATAAAGCTCAGGATTCTCGAAATTGGAAATTTTTGGATTATACTGTTGAGCCGGGGCAAGTGTTGTATTTCCCTCTTTATCCTTTTTTAAAGGTAAATCAGGCAAAGCCGAATGGATTTTTTCACAAAGAGCTATTAAATCACTATCTCTTACATTTCCTTTATTCGCTAAAAACCTTTTGGTCACATATATTAGCCCTGCAACTTCGGGCAGTGGATTAAGGACATCAACCCAATAGGTTTCAAGCGAATGAGCTGGTGAAAAAACAATTTCTCCATTATTGTTTTTTGAATAATGCTCATCATAAAAGGTCAGGATCTCTTTTGCAAAAACAGCCAAAACCTCATTCATGAATTTTTTATCTCCGGTAAATAAGTAGTATTCCTGCATCATTGCCACCAGTTCCAGCCCACTTTGCCAATAGTATCTTATGAATTTGTTTTCTGTAATTCCTTTTTCAAGTCCATCTCTTTGCCAGCCATAATCTGTAAGACCGTATGTTCCCCAGAAATACATCGTTTCAGGGAAATGTGCGCCATTATGGTTAAAATATTCTCGTGTTGCCAGTTTCGATAAGTCGAGTGCATCCATGTACATTTTAAACAAGGGGAGCATCAATTCGAAATCACCCGAATAAAGCATCCCCCAATAGGGTAAACGGGTATTTTGCCACCAATAGCATCCGCCCCATTGACGGAAATCTGCATCCAGGTTTTCCAGATTCTTTTCCCCACTAAGTAATTTGCCGGCTACATCAACATTAAAAATCGAACCATTAAATTTTATGGGCATATTTCCCCGACCGGAACAGGCATTCATATACCGTTGCAGAACATATCCCCGGGTTACGTTAAACGCATCATCCTTCTCTTTTTCTGAATCAAGAAAAATGTAATGCCGTTCCCAAAACTTATTCCACCATTTGCAATGATTTTCAATACGTTTCGCAATTTTTTCCCTTTCAATCCCGATACTTTTGTTTAAAATATTTTCAGCCCACGAATCGATAGTTGAACCGGTTTCTGTTAAAACCAAAGTATTTACTCTAAAAGATTTCGAAGATGATTTTGAGACCAGCTTCTTCGAACCTTTTGAAACCAGGTTGTCTCCAAATATGTGTGCTCCAAAAGTTTTATTTATTAAAGGATCACTGAATTTTTTTATGGCATTTTCTAAATCCACACCTTCAAGAACCGTTTTATAAATAGAATTTTTGTTGCTATGGCACCAAAGAATTCCATTTTTAGTATTCAAAACCGTATCGGGATTAACAATAACCGGATTTGGACCTCCCATTAATGCCCTGGCAGAATGCATCTCAATTTCTGAAAGTTGACGTTTTTGATTCCGCCAGCCATCATAATTGACTTCTATTTGAACCGGAATTACACTTTCGCCTGAAATTACAATTGCGGGATTATTGGCATCAACGAAAAAACGTAAGATTGCCTGGTCGCTTGAAATTTTTATGGTTCCGTTTTTTAAATCAAGTTCCTGTATAAAATTTTCACCTGAAAAAACATTCGGGGTAAATTTTACCGATGCTTTCCCAATTTTAAGCAGCCTTCCATTTTCGCTGAATGCATCTGTTTTACTGATGTAAAAATGAAGTACACCATCAGGACTAACCCAAACATTAGAACCAATATCGCCGTTCCCAACAGGCATTGAGCCCCAGGAATCATTGCTTGGTGAATCCCAGATTACATTATAATCGTCTATTGAGGATTTTTCATTGGAAAAACAAAAAGCAGTGTATCCAAAAAGAAATAAGAGTAATATTATGCCTCTCATAGTAATTGATTTTTTTAAATGACTCTTGCTACAGAGGAACCAGGTTAGCACACCGCAAAGTAACAGGTCCGATCAGGCCGGATGGCTGCAGCTTATCGTCCTTATCCCAGTGCTTCCAGCTTGTAAAGGTTACTCGTTCTTTTACCGGGCGTTCTTTGCCGCTGCTTAGCCAGTCCGGCCAGGCGGTCAGGGCTCTGTTGGTATACCAGCCCATGTCTACATCACTGTACTTGCAGTCGTTTGGGTACTGCTCGTCTCCTATGAGACGGTTGATCCAAAGGTTGGTGACGTCTATCTCAAGCGTGTTTGACCCAGATTGCAATGCCTCACTGACTTCCTTTTTAAACGGTTTGTGCCATAAGGTACCCACATCCATTCCATTCACACGGACTTCAGCTATTACGGCAACATCACCAAGGTCAAGCCAGACCTGCTGGTCCTTTTTCAGAAAATCCCTGGACAAATTAAATTCGATCTTATATGTTGCTGATCCTGAAAAATATTTGATCCCGGGATTTTCATGTTCGGTCAAGGAGATTAATTTATCGAAACAGGCCTCTCCCGGAGCACCCCGTTTTTCCTGAAAACGAACATCCCACGGACCATTGAGATCCATAGGATCTGGCAAACCGGCCACCTCAATCTTGCTGATTTTACCGGATGCGGGTTTGGCTGAATGATGAAAGACTACAAAGACTGATTTTTCCGGTTCCAGTTTCAGCGGGACCCGGGTATAGTCACCTTCGACAGTCCAGCCTGGAGCGTCAGTTACTGTGCCCTGCTCTGCGTCGAAGAATTCTGGTTTTCGGCCGGCAGCAAGGAAGCCCACTATTGCATGAACGGTTTTGTCTGACTGATTGGAAACGAAGAATATGTCCGTATCATCGGTGCGGCGATGGATCCATGCCAGGCCTTCGGGCAGTTTTACGGCCGGGGATACATTGAGTTCGGCCAACACATCAGCTGGAGACAATCCGTCGAAGAGCTGCCCTTTTCCATAGCTGTTTGATTTGACGCTTATGCCATCGCAGTTGCCCCAGACCTGATCGGCTATTGTAAGCACCTCTTTTTCAGAATCGGGAAAACCAGTCAGTGTGGGACTGTGTTTTGGTTTTGAGGATAGAACGCTTGCTCCTGCTGCAACGAGTTCACCAAGCTTACTAACTACTTGCGGGGACTGGAAAGGAGTATCGTGCATTACAAGCAGGCGGTAACGTCTTCCAGATGGCAGGACGATATCTCCTTTGTCAACTTTAAGATTTGCGAAGATATCCGTTCCGCAAGCATCGTAGTCGAAGCCGGCTTCTTTAATATCCTTTCGGTTGACACCACCGTTTGGTGTGGCTTCACCTGCAAAACAAAGCACATCGGCAGCAAAATCGCCGTATTGCAGAAGGTACTGCGAGCGGGTGATGTATTGAACCCAGGCTTTTCCAGGCTTGAACCATGTTGTATTTCGGTCGAAATGAGAACCCCACTGACCGAAGGTCATTCCGGGAACCACATCTTCACCGAAAGGCTGATGGACAAAGGCGTGCAGAACGAAGCGATTGATGCCCTCGGTGAAGGCAAAGTCTCCAAGAGCCTTATGCTTTGCGGGATAGTTTTGCCATTTACCGGCATAGGGCTTGGCAGTATAAGCCTCAGCACCGGCCAGATTGCCGCCATTGATATGAGCGACAGAGGATGCAAGCTTCAGGTCAGAGTTATGATCGCCGCCAACCCAGAACTCGCCCATTGGTAAGTCTGCTTTTGCAGCAATTGCGAGGAACTCGTACATGCCATAATAAGGCTCAGTGGAGAATTTCATCCCATTTTCGTGACAAAGGTCCGCAACATACCCATAAAAGTTTTCAGTGTACAGCTCCGACACCGTCCGGCGAATGTCCCACAGGAAACGGTCTGTTGTCGGTCCGTCTTCAATCAGGCGGCCGGTAAGTGCCGGGAAGTATGGCATCGGATCATAGCCGCGGCGTTTTTTAAATTCCTGACGCATACCAGAAGTCCAGTGGTTCATACCGGCTTCGTAACTATCCACAAGAATATCATTGAAAACCTGACCTGACATCGGTCCAAGGTGGTCGAGTATGGGCTTGATCCCATTTTGCCAGTGTGCATCAACTGCAGCACGGTTTAGTTTGTCGACTTCAAGTCCGCGTCCGGATTCGACGGCGGGAAAATTTTGAGTTCCCATAGGTGTGTGACCAAGACGAAGTATAGTCCAGCTGCCTTTTGGAGCGTTCCATGTGAGTGTCCCATCTTCACTTACATGTTCACTGACATCCACAATACCTTTAAGTGCAATCGCCGCATCTGGCGGACAGGTACTAAGGTCAGGATCTTGTCCCAATCGCCAGCCACGTTGGGCTGACTTGGACTGCCATTCTTGAACACGATATGCCTCATTCGTAATGGTCGGGTAAGCCAAAACCGCAATATCACGGTAGTAACTCAGCTTGGTCTCAGGCTGAACAAGCTTCTTTACGATGCGTTGTCCGCCGTCAATCTTGACTGTTGTTGAGACTATTCTTTGGGACCCGTGCTCAGGCTTGATCCATGGTCCGCCCATGGTCGCCCATCCTGCACAATTTTCCATGCCGAGCGTAAGGCCCAGACGCTGTGCCTCGCTTACGGCAAATTTTACCATCTCCATCCATTCATCACTCATGTAATCGATGGGTCCGGGAGGTACTTCGCAGCCATGGGATTCGCCAAGATTGAATATCCACGCCCCGCCGATACCTGATTCGGCCATGGCCTCCAGGTCCGCCGTGATACCTGCACGGGTTATATTACCGCTCATCCAGTGCCACCATACAAAAGGGCGTGCCGAAGCAGGCGGATTTTGAAAGCCTTCAGAAAGGTCATCCTTCCCTGCAGGAACACAAGAAGTCAGCATTTCCAGTAATACAAGCATCACTACTGAAAATGTTTTAAATAGTATCAATCTTTTTTTTATCATCGCATTGCTTTACTTCGACATTTGTGTTTCACCAATCGTTGACAACTGAACAGGCCCCAGTAGACCTGAAGGCAGCAGCTCGCTTTTGGAAGTATAATGGTGTCGTACGGTCCAGGTGAACTGTCGGGCTTCAGGTTTACCGGCATCACCGATCAGCCGGTTGGGCCACAGGTTTGCAAGCTCTACCTCAAGGACATTGTTTCCTGATTTCATGGCATCGGAGATATCAATCCGCCATGGAGCACACCACACAACGCCAAGTTCTTTACCGTTTAGCCTGACACGGGCTATTTCATGGACCTTTCCAAGATTGAGCCAGACTTTTGAATCATCCTTCAGCGATTCAGGCCGGACAAAAGTTTTGCGATAGGTGGCCATACCGGAGTAATATTTAATTCCATCGTTTTCACTTTTACTCCAGTCATAAAGTTTATCGAAAGTAAGCTTTTCCGGGCCGCCCCATTCCGGATCGAAACTGACCTGCCAGGCGCCTTCTAAAGTTGCTACAGGACTTGCATTGGTGAAATTATCTTTGACTGCATTTACTGGTGTCTCAGAATCCTTTCTCGGGAAAATTACGAAGAAACTTTCGTCCAAGGCAAATTCCAGCGGTATGGTTGTTAAACCATTTTTCGTTTTGTAATTCGGCAGCCCGCGGATTTCACCGCTAATTGGATCCCACAACTGCGGTTCACCTTTGCCAACTCTGAATGTGCACTCGGCCTGGATGGCATCGCCGGATCTGTTTGAAACGAAGTATATTTCCTGCTGACTTGTGGTCCGGTGGGTGTAACGAACCGGAGCGGTGGATGTAAAATCCTCGCTCACACCCATCTGTTTCAAAACCGAACCCGTAACATCATAATCAGGGTAGAGTCCTTTAGGTTTTATTCCGCCCCAGTAAATAGCACCTCGGCCGAATATTCGCTTGGTCATTTTCACCGGCCGGTTAAGTAAACCCCATAGTTTCTTTGCCTCTATTTCTAATTTGTCATCGCATTGAGGATAATCCATCAGGCTTGGGGACTTGACAGGCGGCGAACCGACAACAATTGCACCTGTTTTAACCAGTTCGGTGATCTTTACCAGTAATTCCGGTGTCATGGTTTCAAACTCAGGAAGCACCATCAAGCGGTATGAACTGCCTCCTGAAAAGGTAATCAGCCCGTCTTTCACCTTTGCCCGGTTGATCAGCATACGCGGTGAGCACGCATCAAACCCATATCCCTTTTTATCCGGGAGCCTGCCCCTGGCATCATGCAAGGCACTGTCCGGGGCGCGGAATACATGCGGGGCACCTTCAGGGGTAAGGTAGAGAACATCAACGACCGTCACTCCCTGCTGCAGCATGTGCGAGCATCTGGCCAGATATTGATGGAAAGCATCGACCATTGGCCAGAATGTTTGCGTCCTTGCCCAGTTCAGGCCCCATCCGCCCATGATCATGCCGGGTGACCTGTCCAGCCAGGGCTGGTGGGCAAAACCATGGATAACAAATCGGTTAATGCCCATGGCAAGAGCCCAATTTGCCTGATCTTTAATCATTGATGGAGACTTTTGCCACCATGTTCCAGATGACGTGAACGACTCGGCTGCGACAATAGATTTGCCCATAACGTGACCAATAGAGGCAGCTTCGATACAACTCCAGGCAGAGTTATAGCCTTGATGCCAGAATTCGCCCATGGGAATATCGGCAAACGAGCCAAGGTCCAGATCATTTGTGGGAGTCATATCATAAGGTTCAATAGACAGTTTAAGACCACGCTCCTGGCAGAGCTTTTTCATATGCCCCATGTGATTTTCGAGCAACAGCTCCTGACACGTCATCCGAACATCCCACAAAAACCGTTCGGATATTTCACGGCTGCCGATAACACATCCGGAATAGACCGGAAAATAGACCCACGGATCATAAGCTCTCCGTTTCCTGAACTCGGCGCGAAATCCCGGAGTCCAGTTCTGTGAACTCATTTCCCAACTGTCGGCATCAAGACCGGTAAATCCTTTCGTGCGATTCTTTGGCCGCGGGCCTATCTGTTTAAGCAGCGGATCAAAATATGTCTTGAAATGGGATTCAAGTGCGGCTTTGTCAAACTTGTTACTCTCAAAACCCAGTCCCGCAGCCGGCGCTGGCCTGGTATTGGCGCCGGTTGATCGCCGGCCCATGCGCAGAATAGTCCATTCGCCGGCAGGGACATCCCATTGAAGGAGGCCATCGGCCTGCAGACGGTCGGTAAGGTCGATGATCTCGCCGGGTACGATAACTTCTGACTTATCGGGTTCCGGGAAACTGACCGGTGACGGCAGGTGTGTCTTTACGCCCTCCATGGAAGTATAGGGCTGGCGAATAAACAAAGCCTTCTCATCGATATCCTCTATGACAGGCTTGCGACGCGGAAAGGCGTACACTGCCACATCTTCATAGAAATCAACAAGGTCCTTGCGCATCTGATCGGTGTGCTTATGGTTAAAAGCTGAAACATGTGGAGGCGGCTTGGGTAGCACCTGATCGAGCTTGGCCGGGCCCTTGATATTCACACCGGCATGCACCAGATGCTGCATCGACTGATCGACATTGATCCACGGCCCACCCGACCCCGTCCAGCCCGGCCCGGTAATCGTCGAAAACTCCAATCCCAGCCGTTCGCATTCAAGCACAGAATGTGTGAAATTTGCCCGCCAGGTGTCGCTCATAAACTCTACTTCACCACGGGGAACATGCCCGCCTATATGCATTTGGATCACACCGCCAATACCGGCATTCTTCATAGACTCAAGATCGGCAGTAATACCCTCTTTGGTAAAATGGCCATCCAAAATATCCCAGTAAACCCACGGTTTAGCCGCATGCGGAGGATCACAAAATTCATCTTCAAGCCCCTGAGCGGAAGCAACACAAATTGCTAACAGAGCTAATGCAACCAGAGTCAGTTTCGACATTT
>SDBV01002287.1_pt1 | contig 28631 bp, 22 predicted proteins | sample 2277081 | NCBI WGS metagenome assembly SDBV01 (sample SAMN10402039, study PRJNA504765) | marine sediment metagenome | isolation source: marine sediment core GS10_PC15, 223 cmbsf | place: Arctic Ocean: Southern Knipovich Ridge | collected 2010
TGGCTGGGATGAGAACCAGGCGCTTGCGTTAACTGCTGCAATTGAAGGCGATTCCGAGCATACGATTGCTCGCGGTATTCGCCAATCAGCAGCGGAACGAAATCTATCTATGCCGGATGTTTCAGATTTTGAGGCAATTAAAGGACGAGGTGTTAAAGCAATTGTCGACGGGCAAACTGCCTATGTCGGTGGGCCACGTATGCTCGAATTCCTGGAATTAGATCTACCTGAAGAAATTATGCAATTTGAAACTCAGGCTGGTGAAAAAGGTCAAAGTGTCGTAAATCTAATTTTCAATAGGGAAGTGATTGCGAGTTTCGCCATTGCCGACATAATTCGATCAGAAAGCAAGCAAGCTGTCGAAAAGCTTCACAATTTGGGGATAGAAGTCGCAATGCTGACGGGTGACAGCCGGGCAGTCGCAAAGGCTGTATCCGATGAGATTGGTATCGACCAATACTTTGCCGAAGTGCTGCCAGAACACAAAGATCAGAAAGTGGCTGAATTGCAGGCTCAGGGTAAGCGTGTTGCCATGGTTGGCGATGGTGTTAACGATGCCCCTGCACTGACAAGGGCAGATGTAGGAATTGCTATTGGCAGTGGTACTGATGTCGCGGTTGAGTCTGCTGACATCATTTTGGTCAAGAATAATCCATCTGATGTGGTCAATATTTTCTTCTTAAGCAATGCTAGTTACAAAAAAATGAAGCAGAATCTGATCTGGGCCACTGGGTACAACGTGGTCGCGTTGCCGCTCGCTGCAGGCATATTAGCTCCATTTGGATTCCTGCTCTCTCCCGCTCTCGGAGCCTTGTTTATGTCGCTCAGCACAGTGATCGTGGCAATAAATGCGCAGACGATGCGCAAGATGCAATTTTCTGAAAGTTAATCAGTCTTCTTTGAACATTCAAGCGTGCAGATTTGCGGATTGTTGCACCACCTCCTTCACCCAAAATTGACGATATGTCTCAGGGACTCCAAATCTTATTGGTAATTAGCATTTTGGATATAGGCGAAAGATCCCTTTCCACCCTTATATCGTTTACATATTGGGTGCAACAGGCATAGAACTTGAAATTCAAGGAGAAAAAACTAAGAAATAATCCCTCGATGATCTTTATCACTGGTGTTGTTAACCCGGGTCTAGAGCAATTATTCAGAAATTGAGAAGTTCAGCCAGGGCTATGCACTAGTCTTCCAAACCAGCCATATTAATCCCCCGCACCTCTTTAACTTTCAGCTGCGGATCGCCGGTAATAGTGCGCGCACCGCGCTCATTGACCAGGTAATTCCAAACCCAATCCATCATCACCACCATCTTGGAGCGAAATCCAACCAGAGACATGATGTGCACCATCCCCCACATCAGCCAACCTAAAAAGCCGCTGTAGGTGCGGTCATTGATCGATGCTAAAGCCCTGCCGCGACCGATGGTCGCCATGGATCCTTTATCGTTGTAGCGAAATGTGCCGCGATCGTACCCTTTGTTGCCTTCAACTTCTCTGCGAATGATGCCCGCCACAAATTGACCCATCTGGATGGCACCCTGCGCAACGGCAGGGACCGGTTTTCCCGACTCTGGGTCAACGACATGAGCTGCATCGCCGATCACGAAAATTTCCGAATGTCCCGGGATGGATAAATCGGGACCAACTTTCACCCGCCCCATGCGGTCCTTCTCCAAATCCAGCGAATCAGCTAACGGAGTGCCCTGAACGCCCGCCGCCCAAAAGACATTCTCCGCGGGAACATACTGCTCCCCAATCATGACACCATCCTCTAACACTGAGGTTACAGAGCGATTCAACCAGATTTCGACGCCCATTGCTTCGAGATCAACCTGCGCTCGTCTGCCCATCTCGGGAGGCATACCTCCCAGGAGGTGGTCGCCTCTATCAACCAGGATCACACGGGAGGTCTTGGTATCGATATGCCGGAATTCATTGGGCAGCGTCCTGGTGGCGGTTTCTATAATCGAGCCAGCCAGCTCCACCCCGGTGGGGCCACCCCCCACGATCACAAAAGTCAATTTTCCCCGCCGGGAAACCTCATCGACTTCAAACTCCGCTTCTTCAAAAGCCACCAGGATGCGCCTGCGGATCTCAAACGCACCATCCAAGGTCTTCAAGCCTGGCGCATTGGCTCTAAATTCATCATGCCCGAAATAAGATTGCTCCAGACCAGCTGCGATGACCAGGTAATCGTAATGCTTACCAGCTCTACGCCCATAAACAATCCTCTTTTCCAGATCGATACCGGTGATCTCAGCCAGGGCAATCGTGGCATTCTTCTGTGACCTGAGAATGCTGCGAATTGGCGAAGCGATTTTTTCACCGGATAAGACAGATGTAGCGACCTGGTAAAGCAGGGGTTGGAAGAGATGGTAATTCCTCCGATCGGCTAAGAACACACGTACCGGTGCTTTTTTGAGGCCCTTTGCAACCTCTAAACCGCCAAATCCCCCTCCGATTATAATTACTTCGGGTTGTTTATTCGAACGAGAAATCATCCTGGCATCCTTTTATCAGTTTTAACAGTGGAAGTAATTGGGTAACCAACCATGATACCTTCTTCCCGGGCAGATTTTGGTCTTGACATGCCATTACTCCATTAATACCTTGAACGGATGCTGTAAGCTGGATATTAATCGAAAGCCGCGTCACACCAGAGGCGTAAAATCCTATTATCCCTGGCGATATGCTTCACGCATCAGAGATAATATCGCCCATCCATTACAATCCATACTATTCTATTGAATGAAGCTGTAAACTACGTCAAAAAAATGATTACCTACTCACCCTCATCTGCAGACGGTTCTTCAATCGCTGCAGCAACTTCCGGTTCCAGAGGGATGATCAACCAAAGGATTAGGTATATCAGCAAACCGCCTCCCATGATCAGGCCCGCCAGAACAAATATGACCCGGATGACGGTCGGATCGGTATTGAAATAATCTCCAATACCACCACAGACGCCAGCCAACCAGCGGTCGCTTTGCGAACGGTACAATTTTTTCTGCACTTCTGACATAATGCATCTCCTTTTGTATTGTTCTTAATGAATTATATATTGGATTACAATAATTATGCTCTGGATCTGTATTAAAATCGAAGTTCGGATTTCGTTCCAGGTCGCTTTGCATCCCGCAAAACCCTTGAACTCACCTCAGGAGGCTGAAATATGGCTGCACTAAATCTAGATAAATCAAAACTTGGCGAGCCGATCTCCCATTCACAATCCGTTCCCGTCTCCAGAGAAGAGGTCTGGGGGGTGATCTCGAGACCGGGCAACCTGGTCGATTTCCACCCCTTTTGCGAGAGCAATCCGGTTGAAGTTTGGCCGGGCGTGGGCTCAAGAGATAAGATTTATTATTACAGCGGATTGGTTCTCGTGCGAGAATTTAATGCCTGGATTGAGGGGACAGGATATGATCTGACCGCCACTTCGGAGAACGGCATGCAGTTCAAAGTGTCCTGGCGGATCACCCCAGCAGAGAACAATCACAGCTCCCTTACTCTGACGATCAGCCAGGTCCTTGAACAGGGTTCAGAGAGAAAAATGAAGCAGTTTAGCAGACTCTTGAAAAAGTACCTTATACAGGTAGGGGGTGGATGCGAATATTTCCTGCGCACAGGAGAACGCGTTAAACGTAATCAATTTGGGTCGCATAGATTGTTCTCGCCGCCGGTAGCCAAACAAGAAAACCTCGAAGTCTGAAGTGATCTCGCTGTACTAATTTTTCCAGCCATTCAGCTGACAGGAGGATGCCATGCAGTTATCCCTCGTCTTCCCCATGTTCTGGGGCAGGGTGAAGAAAAAAATCTACAAGAGGAACGACCAATTTTACGATCACCCCACCGCGCTCGATGATGTAGGGACCATCCCCCCTCTATTCGAGAGCATGAAGATCCTTGATGATGGTGAGTTCGACGTCATCGCGGTGGCAGGTGCCAACGCTCCGTCACAAGCCAAGGCAGTCGAGCGGGCTGCGGGGAAACTACTGCGCAAACACGCTCAGAAGGCAGGCGTCAAACTGCACCTGTTCAGCTACTCGCACCTGGATCGATTGCACAAGTATCTGCATAAGCTGGGTAAAGACGAACTGCTGGAAACGATCTCGCTCGTTGGTTACTCGCCGATGAGAAATGCCTGCCTGGTAGCAGCCCACATCCTGGGCAAAGAGATAGCGGTCTCCATCGATGATGATTGTGTGTTTGTTGAGCCCAGTTACATCCGCAGGATCAAGGAGAAGATCACCTCCGATTTCGAAGGAGAACCCATCCTGGCTTATTGCGGACCTTATCTGACCGCCAACGATTCTATATATCTCGACCGTTCAGCGAGCCCGCATGCCGTCTATTGGAATGTGATCGACAATATGAACGAGATGTTTCGCAAATACATTGTCGATTCCCCAGGGATGAAGGAAACACCCTTCGCGATTATGGGCAATATCGCAGTTCACCGGGATTTCTACACCCGCATCCCGCTCGATCCTCCGCTGCGCCGGGGGGAAGATATGGATTGGGTGATGAATTCGCACATCCTGGGCCAGCGTTTCATCATGGATACCGAGCTGCTGATAAAACACTGCCCACCACCACGCCCTTATCCAACCTGGCGTCCAATGCGGGAGGATATTTACCGGTTCCGCTACCAGGGTGCCAAGATCGCGAACAGCAAAACAGGATCTGGTTACCAGCAGCTCGACCGGGAACGATACATGCCTTATCCAGGTGTTTTCTTCCAGAACGATTTCCTTGACCGGGTTTATAAAGCTTGCACGACACTCTCGATTGACTACCTGACCCAAGGCAAGCCGGATGATGCCCGGGAAACGTTGAACAATATCTATCACGCCCATTATCTGGCAATACCAGAGACCGATCCTTTCCAATCCTATTTGCGTTTTCAGAAGAAATGGGTTGAGATGATGGGCATTATTGCCGAGCGCCGGTCAGAGGTGCAGAAAGTTGTCTTCGGCTGACAACCGGAGCTGGCGGGAACATGCAAATCAGGGAAGAGACAACCAGCGACTTAAAGGCGATCCACAGAGTCCATGAGTTAGCCTTTGATTCCTCTGCGGAAGCCCAGCTTGTCCATCTGCTCCGCTCGAGAGGGGTGGCAGCTATTTCACTGGTGGCGGAAGATGAGGGAGAGATCGTCGGGCACATTTTATTTTCGCCAGTTTCGATTGACCCGCCAGACGGTGGCTGGCGTGCTTTGGGTCTCGCCCCCATCGGTGTGGTCCCCGATCGGCAGCGCCAGGGCATCGGAAAGGCATTGGTCAACGAAGGTCTGCAGCGCGGCAAGGAACGCGGGTTCCATCTGGTGTTCGTCCTGGGTGATCCCGCTTACTACTCAAGGTTTAATTTTGTACGGGCGATGGATCACGGATTGAGCAATCAATACCAGGCAGATGAGCACTTTATGGTTGTCGAGCTCACACCGGGTGTCTTAGATAGTTTCACCGGTTTAGTGAAATACGCACCAGAGTTCAACGAGGCTGATTGTTGATCTCGCGAGCCAACAGCCTGAACCTTTCGATAAACCTGGGCTGATACCCGGACCTTATTTGGCTTAATTTGCCATAAATTTCAGGTTCATAAAACCATGCAGCTCTGCTTGCCCTTCAGTTAATTAGCTTAGAAACCCTCCTTTCTTGGGGTGTTAATCGATACTGCCGATGGATGTGTTTACCCACAAGTTATGCGAGGATATAATCGAGAACCGTGGAAGAACCCACTGAATGGAGGAAAAATGGGAATACCCGATAAATTCCAATAACCAAATAATAATAATTCCCCTTCCGGAAGTGATTACTCTTGGTATCGGATGGCACTAAGGGCAATTATTTTATAGCGGGAATCGGGTAATTTTCTATATGGAAAGCCATCCAATTCCAGAGAACCAACGAGGATGATATAAGACTGTTTTACTTACCAGATGATAAACTTAGCAGTAAAAACCCCATGGAGGTACTCTTATGGAACAGCAAGTGACAGATTGGTGTGAGGGGATCCCCCGCATGGTTGGCCTGGCTGAACGTTTTGCGGCTGAAGGCCAGATGAATCTCAATAAGCTGTTAGAGGCTGCTGTTTACGCCCAGACCAGACGGGCTGCCTGGCGCTACCGCCCAGAGGTGACCGCCGGAAGGATGCAAGCAGAGCTGGAAGCCAGCATCCAGTTTCTGAAACGAGAGGAGTTAGCCCCTGATCTGGTAGAAGCCCTGGAAAAAGGCTATCAAGGTTTAGTCGAGCAGCGCAACACTGACTTGCCGCTCAGAGACGCGCCGGATGCTTTCATCTGCCGTACCTGCGGTCATATCGCAATGAAGGCTGCCCCCGATCGTTGTCCAGACTGCGGCTCCTGGCCAGGTCGCTTCCGCAAGTTTGTGGCTTTCTTCAACGGGGACAATATCGATCCGATGGACCCCGTGGAAGTGATGCGCTTGTTCGCCCACAATGCTGAAGACCTTGAAAGACTGGTGGACGAACTTTCCGAGGAGCAGCTGACCCAGATCCCGGCTGAAAACGAATGGTCCATCCGCGATCACGTGGCGCATTTCTACGATGCACAGGAAATGCTGGATACACGACTGGAGCTGATGCTCAAGCATGACGATCCGGAGCTGACCGCGATCGCCATTTATGATTATGCGGCTGAAGAAGGAGGCCGGCCAGCAACCACAAGTGGTATGCTGGCTGAGTTCCTCGATCTGCGCGCCCAGAGCATTACCCAGCTGCAGGCGCTGCCGCTGAAGGATTTATGGCGCACCGGCCGGCACTCGGAGTTTGGACGGATCACCATCCTGCGGCAGGTTGCTTACCTGGCTTATCACGAGCAGACTCACCTGGCAGAGATCGAAGCGCTGCGGAGGAGGTTCCTATAGGTATTAAAGGAGGAGAATTTGATGTTGGTAAGGTTCAAGTAAGTAATTCAGGTGGATTCCCATTTACGGTCGATCTCGGTGAGGACCGACGGGGGAATTTTGGATTAAAAAAAATTAAAATAATTATTTTTGTGGGGCTCCATTTTTGAGCTGATATGTTCCTGAACGAAGATCGTATATGATAGATATACTCTCCATGAGACATAATTATAGCACAAGTGTTCTATTTGTCAAGGGGGATTTGTCATAGGAAGGGACAATTTGTGCGGGTGAGCTGAGGCTGCTGTGCACATCTCGCCTATTGATAAACAGCTCACCTGCAAAATGAGAACCCTGACTTTGTGAATATGAGGGCGTTACCCATCGGGAGTAAAGAAGCGTAACCTTGAAAATTCCTATCACCGCTGCAAGCAGACGGGGCATTACGTAAATTTCCCCTTTGGGTCAGGTTTTGCCAGATGCCTGGAACCCACGCAGCAAGCTGCGGGGTATTCTGTGAAGCAGAATAAATATTGATATTCTCCAGAAAAGGCTTATAATCAAATCAACAGCGGATGCTAGCATGATAGATAGAGGATGACCCCAACTGTTCCATTTTCAACAGACCGGTTACTTTCGGATGGAGCGATTGGTGGATCTTCAGCTCTGATCGTCAGCATTGCACTTATTGTGCTCCTTATCCAAAAGGAGCTGATTAAAGGATCCGACAATGTACGCTTTCATCTACTTGCCCAATGGCAGCAGGCTGCCCATTTCCTAAACCAGCCGCGATGAGCACCTGCCGTTTTTGTTACAGACCCGCTAACTGTATTGTAAGTATTTTTTTACTGACAATTAATCATGTCGCACATATAATATTATTGAGAAACAATTTCTGGATTTACCTGATCAGGTACAGATCAATATATCGAGAAAGGCAAACCCGGAGACGGTCTTCCCTTGTGCGCTGCGCACATCCAGGATCACCAGGCTGCCGGAGATGAAGATGACATTAAAAGGAAAAGACCTGGCAATGCCAGGCGCTTTATCTTAGTAGAATATAATATCTGGGTCAAAAATGAATAAACTTATTTATGGGAACCGGCTTTATATCAGCAGCCTGCTTGTCGTGGCACTCTTATCCTTCGCCTGGGGTCCTCAAGCCCAAGGGAAAGATGCTAATCAAGACATGAATAGCTACTATGTTGCAACTTATGGGGATGACTCAAATCCCGGCACGACCAGAGACCGACCTTGGCGCACGATCCAAAAAGCTGCGGATTCGATGGTCCCGGGAAATACCGTCACTGTGCTAGATGGAACATACGATGAAAGAGTCATTACATACACATCGGGAGGCCCTGGTGCAGCGATCACATATCAAGCCGAGGGCACGGTCACAATGAAGGGTTTTACTGTGTATGCCGATTACATTTCTATGAAGGGGTTCCAAATCACTAACACCGATGATAATGGTTTTGAAGGCTGGGGCATTCTTGTTAAAGGAAGCCATTGTATTATCGAAGAAAATTATATTTATTTTGCTACACGAGGAGGAATACTCCTTCAAGCGGATCAGCCTGATGCGCTTACGACGAGTGACTGCATAGTAAAACACAACCGGTTATACCGTAACGCGGTCATAGGTCTTGAAATCAAGGGACGGGATCATCTTGTGGAGGGGAATGAGATCTGGGGAACGATTCAATATCACCCCAACTGGATTAACCCTCCGAGTTCGGTCGATGCGGACGGTATTCGGTTCTTTGGTGCGGGACATACATTTAAGGGAAATCACATCCACGATATTACTTTTGATGATCCGGAGAACATAGATCCACATATGGACTGCTTCCAGACTTGGGGTCCTGCTTACAATATTGTTTTCGAACAGAACTTATGTGAAAATCTGGAATACCAGGGACCGGTTGAATATGGAAAAGGGTTCATGATTGAAGAAAAGAACCCTCCTGTGCGTGATCTGGTCGTCAAAAACAACATCATACAATCGTTTAACCACTTAACAGTTTACGACAGTGAAAATGTAATGATCCTAAATAACACTTTTTCGAGCGATCTTTCCTCCTCGGTAGAGGTTACAGGGATAGCAATGATAAACTCTCCTAATGCAACTATCAGAAATAACATTCTCTACGATAATTACCACTTTAATATAAAGATTCTCGGATCATCTCAAACAGGATTAAACGCTGGATATAACCTCGTTTACCGGAGCGATGGTCAACCACCATTGGGAAGCCCAATGCCTGACGATCTTTGGAATGTAAACCCGCTTTTCGTAGATGCCACTAACAATGATTTCCACCTCCAGGTCTGGTCTCCTGCAATTGATTCAGGGATTATTCTTGCGGAAGTAAATGATGATTTCGATGGCAATCCCCGCCCCCTGGGAGAGGGATTTGATATCGGCGCCTATGAAAATCCCTTCATGGAAGTTATTACCTTACCAATTATCATCTCGGGTTCAAATCGTTAGACATCACTCAGCACCCCCTGATTTCGTACATTTTCTCATCCTGAATATCCATGGAGAGCAAGGAAGAATGGTTTGCTTGCTCATCGACCAACCAGCCTGGTGGCCTAATCGAAATGGGATAGGCTATTCAGATCTCCTGTGATGCTTAAAACATTCCTGGCCCCATTTGGCCAGAGCTAGTAGCGCACAGTGAGGTGTTTGAAACTTCGACGTAATTGATAAGGCAATTCCCTTATGAGCTAGTAAAGAGGCAAAGTCATCTTAATTAATATTGATCTTGCCATCTTCCAAGACCAGAGTCCCAAGAGTCATCCCAGGAATTTCAAGTTCAGGTGAAGTCTCAGCCCTTGCGCGCCACCAACCTGCTATTTCACATGGAAGGGCGTGCCAATATCCCGTTCGGGCTTGCATCTCTTGTAAGAACTTTTCGTAAATCCCCAGGTGAGCCGGGTTTTGTAAATAGTCAGGGTGTGTATTCAGTAACGCCATTCCATTGAACTGCTTGATGAAATCAACTTTTTCTCGCCAAAGACGTGTCGTTTTTTGACCCAGAATAACCATCAACGTATGGTCCTGCACCAACGTGTACGGCAGCTCAACAAAGCGACCTATTATAAAGGGCCAGATACTCATAGTACCACCCGGTATTGGCTCGTAGGGATCAGTGTCAAAAAAAGATAGGTCATACTCTATTTTCAGAGCCTGCATCCATTCCGGATTACGGTGGGTAAGCGGGGCACGAAAGCCTGTTGCACCGAAATCTTTCAAGCAACAATTGATACGCTTAGCCCTACGAGCAAATTCATCCTGTGAACTAAATAGCTTCCCATCATGTTTAAGTCCATGGACGCCAATCTCGAACCCCCGCTGACGTAGTTCTTGCAACAATTCACGGTCAAGTGAGTAGCGCTCCGGAACAAAGTTGAAAGATGACCGAAAACCGAGGCTGGTTTCTAGATCCGCAATGCGTCGGACGTGAGCTTGACCCTCTGCAGTTTCAATGTCGTGAGTAAGGACAAACGCAAAACAGTGCCCCTCTGGCCAGAAATGCACAAAGGGTAAGGTTGACCAGCCTGTGATATTGAGCAACTGCCGCATCACTTCCCACTGAAAGCGAACAAACCGGTCCTCTACAGGCCAGCCAAGTTTATAACTGGCTTGTGGAGGAATACCATAAAGCCGACGCAGTTTTCGCGTCAGGCTACGTGGCAGTAGTGGTTTAAGTGCATAGTATAGGCGTTTAGCTGGGCTCAAGGTCCAATGATTAGCTCCGAATTGCCCCTCACCTAAAACAGCATAAAGCAAGCTATCGATACTTTTATCGGCATTGGGTATCTGCAGCACAGGTGCGGCTGCTTTGACAGCTGATTGCCACTGCTCATCAGCCAGGTCAGCAAGACAGCGCCAAAAATGCGCTGGTGTGTTGGAGCTAAACAGGTTTCCCATCATGCAAAATGCTTATAAAGCAACTCGCCTGTTATACGGCACACCCACCGCGGTGCACGACGAATGAAACTCTCCGTGATGCCAGATAAACGATTTGCGGTAGGATTTGGTTGGGAAGCAGACATTACTGAATAGGTCAGGATAAACTCCTGCGTTCCCCATCCATTTTTGAAATTACGAAGGCCTGTATTATTTACATCAGTTCTGCCCAAGTCAAAAAGGTTATATCCGCGCTCGCAACCCCAACGAATTGCTGTCCAATACAGCGGATGGATTGGACACGATCGCAAATAATTACTATCCGATGCGGTATACTTGGCGATCAACGTAGTCTTATAAGTCAGAAACACTCCTCCGGAAATTGGCACGGCATCTTTATAAGCTAATAGAATAAAACCAAGCCCAGCGTTAATAACCCTCCGCCAGAGCAGCTCAAAGTACCGTCTCGGCTGGACTGGCACCCCCAAGCGATGACGTGTTTTCAAGTGAAGTTCATAAAATATATCCAAGTCACGCTTACTTTCTGCCCAGCGGACTCTGACACCTTTTCGTTCTGCCTTGGCAATACTTCGCCGAACGTTGCGGTTAAAACTCTTATGAACTGCCTGGGTATCCATGGACAGTTTTTGCACGTGCAATACTTGACTGTCGTCCTTATACGCTAGGCCGTCATCCGATATCGCACTTCTAAGTTCAACACGAGGTCCATTGTGCTCGATCTGCAATTCGGCGAGGTACTCGAATAACTCTGGAGGGAGTGTGTCCCCGCGATAAAGCGGGTTACAGTGATCCGTAAATGGTAAAGAAACCCAGCGTCGGCCGGTAAGCAAGCTATTTACTTCCATCAGGGGAAGTCCTGCTTTAATCTCACCCTTCTCATTGCATATAGCAATAACAAATGGACGGTATCCATAGCATTCAGCCATCAGACCTATCCAGGCAGGATGGTGAAAGACGTTTGCATTGGGTACTGAGTGCACAAAAGCTGCCCAGCGCTCATCCGAAGGCACCGTCAACAATCTGCTCACGTTTTGATCTAGCATTGCCTCACACCTCGCGTAAGAAACTGGCCGGAATGACCACGAGCATATTCGCTATACCCAGAAATGGTCTCAAGCCGATGACGCTTTTTGGGCTACAAACACGATCCATGGACTCATAATTGGCAATCGACGCAAGCCCAAATACCGCTCTATTAGAGTAAACATTGGCACCAGGAAAGAATTACTATCTCGTTTGAACGGAAACCAACATATCCCCTCTTCATAGATCATTTTGAAGCCTTGCCTACAGAAATTGCTTCTCCAACTTGGGTATGCAACTTCATAGAAATCAAATCCGCCCCTCGCCGAGGAAACTAGATGATGAAAATATCCCCTGAAGGATAGCTTATTTAATGAAACACCGGCTACTATCCCGCCGCGATGCAATACTCGAAAGGCTTCAGTGATAAACCAATCACTCTGGATAACTTCGGGAACCTCAATACAAAGGATCAATCCCACGGTTTCTGTTTCGACAGGGAGAGTAGGATGGTTCTTGTCCGTGTGGACGCAATTAGCCGTCGGAATTCTCCTTTGGCACACTGCCAATGTGTCCCCATCAATGTCCGTACAGATTACGTCCCATCCAAGATCAACAAGCAGTTTCGCCCACCGTCCACCCTCACAGCCAACCTCAAGGGCAATAGTGAACGTACCCCCTCTGGCCAAAACGCTAGCTCTTAATATTGCTCGCTTCTCAACCTCTGTTATGTAGCTGCCCCATTTTGTTCTAGCGACATTCTCCCAGCACGTGTCATCGCCCCAGTTCAGCCAGTCAAATGGCATGGTAATCTCCACATCATTCTATTTATCGACAAGCAACCCGCGTCAATGTAGGAGAATCAACCCCTTTTACACACTCCCACTCCAGACAGGTTAACTGGCACATGAAACAATTCCTTCGGTGCGGAGAGACTGCCGACGCTGGCGAGAAGCAATCAGGGCACATAAGTCTCACTCCGAGACGAGAGCTTCATATGCCTCAAGGAGGAACTTCTGTTGGTGCGACCATGCGAGCTCCTTCTCTACACGGTTTCTTCCTTTTTCGCCCATCGTCTGTCGTCGCATTGGGTCACCCATCAGCGCGGCGATTTGCCTGGCAAAGTCAAGTTCGTCGTTGGGGCAAGCATATACGGCAGCATCCTGAGCTGAAAAACGGTGCTCAGGAAGATCGAATGCCACGATTGGCTTTCCCAGCGCCATATACTCCATGATTTTTACCGCAGTCGATCGATCATTATAGCAGTTAGATGGTTCTGGTGCCACACCGATGTCTATCGCGCTGAGGTATTGACCAACCTCGGTGTGTTCCACCCAGCCAGTGAACAATACACGGTCCGCGAGGCTCAACTGCTCAGTCAATGATTTCAGACTAGGCAATGCATCACCGGTACCCAAAAGGATACAGACAAAATCATTCCTTCCCAGATCGCACACCAGGTGCTTGAGCGCTCTCAGCAGGTAGTCTACGCCATCCTGAAATCCCATAACGCCAACATATCCGATGATCGTCTTTCCCCTCTGTCGCAAATCTGGGTCGGGTTCCGCCGGTTGGAGTCGAGCCAAGTCCGGCCCGTTGCGTACGACAGTAATACGCTCCTCCGGCACATGATCTCGCTGCAACTCGACCCTCTTGTACGATTGGTTCGTGGCAATCACGTGATCAGCCAATCGGCAAGAGAGTTTCTCGAGTTTGACCAACCCATCAAAAACTAGCTGGTTGCCATTACCTCCGAAACGAGCGTAGTACAGCTCAGGGGCCAGGTCGTGGTGGTCGTATACAAATCGTTTGCCGAACAACTTGTAGAATGCTGCGATAAAGACGAAAGTATCGGGTGGGCAGTGAGCGTGTACTACGTCAAAGCCCTCACGCAAGAATATGAGCAGAGAGAGAGCGAATGTGGCTGCCATCGAGTAGGTGTACTCCCAGAGATAGCCTAGGAAGCCGTTCGCGGTCGGCGGTGCAGGGAAGCGGTAGACACGCACGCTGTCGAGCACTTCGCATCCTGGCTGTCCCCGGGCCGAAGGACAGATCACCGATACCCGATAGCCGGCGGCCGCCAGCGATCTGGCCTCCTGGCGCACCCGGTCGTCCAGTGGATAGGGCGCGTTCTCCAACAGCATAAGTACACGACTACCAGCAGATGACATCATAAGCGCCTCGGATATCTCCATCATTCCTCGCGATCCTAACCAAGTCGATCAGTTGCTAATCCCCTCGTATCAAGGGCATCATCCGGCGAAAGGCCGCCTACTTTTCAGTGCGGTCGAGCGCTGACACCTTGGCTCGACGACTCTCCGGGGCTTAAGGTAGGAGGTCTTGGTAGACGGCAGCTACGTCGACCGCGACTTTCGATAGGTCCAATCCCGCCACGGCCAGGCGTCCATTTGTGCGCTTTCTGGCCTTAAGCACTTGTGCCAGTTTGGCAGCAATGTCACCTGGGGTCCGCTGGCAAATGTAACACCCCTCTGTACCCTGGATGATGCGAGCGACATCACCGACATCAACCGAGACTATGGGCAAATTACAAGCCATGGCCTCCCTGATAGCGACCGGTGCGCCTTCGCTATCGGAGGCAAGCACTATTGCATCGCAGGCGTTCATATAGCTGGCCACAGCCTTATGCGGCTTGTCATAGATCGCCAGCACCTGCATGTCAGGAGACTTTTGCTTCACGATTGCGACCGCCCGTTCAACCAAGTCGAACCTCTTCTCAGGCCGTTGTAGATCATACGGAAAGAGTAACAGCGGGATTTCTAATGGCAAACCCAGTTCTCGCCTCGCTTCGGCCTGCGGGCGAGGTTTGAAGAGGTCAAGGTCGATGCCGTACGGAATTACGCGGGCATCCTTTCGACCCAGCAGCTGCTTCATCTCCTCTGTCATCACGATTACCTTGTCCACGCATCCTGCCAACAACCGACTGACGGGGCCTTCGCGCGACGATAACACATCGGAACCACGAAACGTCACAACGACGGGGCAACGAAGTTGCGCACGGGCTACGACACCACTAAAACCGTAGTGCGCGTGAATGATATCGAATTGATTACTAATTTGAGTGACAAAAAAAACGCGCCCCATTGCCCTTAGATAATTCAAACGATTCTTCGGGCCGTCAAAGAAAAGAACATCCACATGGTAGCCCAATTGCTGGAGCGTTCTCCGTTGTTGTTCAATGCAAGGGCTGGCTCCAGGCGTTTCGGCTGTAGGGTAGCGATTTGTGACAAACAGAACGCGCACGTTTTGCCCCCTTTGCTCAACCAAGTTTTTGCTTGACAATTGGTTTTTCCGTTGCTTTCCTTGCCAGATCTGCCATTCCAATAGATTGAATCCTTCCTCTTCTTATTTCATCAGAAACATAGTCCAGCAAGTAGCGCAGCTTTTCAATATCTTTCTTTGTCTGGAATTCCCATGGATGCGCCCATATATGGACGATCTTCTTTTCATCCGCTGCTTTCTTAACGCCTTTGATCATTCTATTAATCCGAAGTTTATGCAAGTTTAGTGAATCGAGGATCAACTCTAATCTGCGGTTGAACCCAAAAAAGTGCTGAGATGAACAAATCTTCACCATTCCCGAAGATTCAACAACGTTAAGATCATACACTGGTGGAGTAGTTATTGATAGAATATGATCAATAGATTTTAACAATTTTCCAACATATCTGAGACTAAATAACCCAGGAAGATCTTCCTCGCTACGATAGCAGATGAATCCGGCCTCCTTGAGAACACTCAAGTGACCAACTATGTCGCGTGGGAAAATAACAGTCTCAGGAACTATGCCTTTTCTCTTTGACACTCGCAACCATTCTTGGATTTCTATTCTCACTGCCTCTTCACTCATCGTATTTTCGTCAAATATCTGGTGGGTATAGCCATGAAAAGCAATTTCGTGCTGAGCCCCCCTGGTGAGCAAGGTTTCTACAATATCGGCACCATACCATAGTGGTTTGTCGGTCTTGTATACATCTTTAAAGCTCCGATATTTTCCTTCCCACTCCAATATCGGGCATATGTCACACTCTTCACACTTTTGGTAAAACAAGTGCCCAACAACCGCCCAGGTTCCAACGATGCCGAACTCGTCTAATACATTCAATAAGAGCTCGATGGAACTCCGCTCTCTTGAGCCGTCCGAAGAGAATTGCCTGGATCGCCTTAGATCCAGATCAAAACAACCCCACGCAAGCTCGGTATCAAGCGTAAACAATAAGTAGCCCGTTTCGATCATGAGGAATCTATAACCGGGGTAGATATGCTACCGGGCCTGATTGGCGTCGCAGGTGTGTAGAAAAGGCGAGTCCACAGGGCTACGGCAAGCGCTTGCCCTAGGAACGAAGTAACATCTATTCGCCCTTCCATATGATCCCGAACAACATCCTGCAGACCATCTGGGTTGAACAGGCCCGTTGAGTTTAATTCGGGAGACAATAGTGTCTCTTCAATGAATGAGCGTAAAGGTCCCCTCGTCCAGGTGGAATAATCAGCAAAATATCGTCTCGGCCGGATAAGGGGGACAGTGGCAAAAGGTGTATTCCTCAGCCATTTACCAATAGTAAGTTGGGCGATCTTTTTTAGAATGATGGCTCCTACAGATTTTGTAGGAGGCATGAGAGTGAACGTCCATGGTATAGCAGCCAGCGAGGGATAGTAGACAGACATTGCCCGGCGATAGGCGTGCTCAATCATTAACTGGCTGGGCGGTAGCTGCAAAGATGCTTGTATCACATCGTCATCAGTAAATGGGTGATATATGTCTACGTAAGGCAGCTTGGCAACCTGGGCCGAGTTTATGAAACGACGTTGACGTTGGCGAATATTGATGTAGCTTAAAACTTGGAAGCCTCGATCACTGGGGGCTGCGGCGATGCTGTCTCGCAGTGAGTCCAGAGCCATCGTCTCCAGGTTGTGGTAGGCTTGGTTTCCGAAGACACGAGTCATCACTGAAGCGGGCGACCTGGCACCTTTGTGCCTCCAAAGGAAGTAACGCATAACGTCGCGACGCCGCAAACGAGCAACAACCGGGTTGATTTCATGACCGAAAAGGGGATCACCCATGAACCCTCCGATAGAGACATCTACCACATCTCCAACCTGTGTGGTCAATGGAAACTCTTCCGCACCAACAAGCGTGTACATGCCGTCGGTGGTGTAGGCAATCGATTCAGCATGCTCGGTAATAAACTCGGGAGACAAACTTATCCGTTGGTTATTTAGACCAATTTGAGCTGCAACCAGCTTGGCGATAGGTGAATCATCGTCTTCAAACGATCCAATAGTGAAGGTCATGGTATCAGAGCGAATCTCTCCCAGAAAAGCTGTGAGCCAGCGAGAGTCCAATCCTCCGCTCAGAGAAACGCCATAGCGTAGATTGGGTCGTACCATCCGGCCTACAGCAGTTCGAAGAGCATCATAAATCAAAGAACTGTACCAATCATCGGTGTGACCAGGGTAGTGGTTAGGATAGGTAAAGTCCCAGTATTTGGATATCGACCAACGACCATTTTGAATTCTTAGGACAGAGGCCGGAGGAAGTAAATGGATATCCTGGAAAAAAGTCTTGTCCCCCATAACATTGTCAAAGTAGAAAAAGTCAGCAATGGCAAACCGGTTCAGACGGCGAGGTAATGTTGAGTCGGTTAACAGGGCTTTAACTTCTGAAGCGAAGCGCAGGAGACCAGCGTGCTCTGTATAGTAGATAGGACGCATACCCAGGCGATCGCAGGCGAGCAGGAGGGTCTGAGTTCTCTGGTCCCAAAGGGCGATGGCAAAAGTCCCCCTCACCTCGTCCAGCACAGCCTCACCACGCACCAGATAACGGTCGTGGACGTGGCGGGCTGCGACGGCAGGATCAGACTCATCGGCGCCAGGGGGGATGGAAGGGTGAGTCAAGTAACCGAAAAATAGCACTGCTACATGGGGTGATTGATAGAGCGCTTGCTGACCGCCTGTTCCCAGGTGAACGCATCCCATTGCTATCCCTTCGTTCTGATAGCTTTCTATCACAGTCGCCCGTTTGTAGCAAAGTGCGTTGATCATAAGGGTCGGATCAGGTGCGGGGATATCATTGTTCAGTACGATGAGGCCACAAAGACCAGGCATAGAATGTCCTCCTCTTGTCTCGATGCAAAAGCTAAAACAAGACAATCAACCAAAACAGTCTGAAAGTAATTTCTTATTTTGTGGAACGACAATGTCACAGGAGTAAAGTTGAACTTTTTGCAAAATACGTTCGCTCAACTTCCGATAGAGTTTGTCTTCTTCTAACAGGTGACCGAAGAGAATCTCTTGGATCGCCTTCGGTAGAAGTTAAAAGAGCCCCACGCGAGCTCAGTATCAAGCGAAAACAGAGAGTAACCTGAATCTAAGGTTTGGAGTGGCTGGAGACACGAAGAATTGGGTGGTGTACAGCTATCAAGAGTTTCAGCGCCAATGTGTGGACGCTTTTTCACGCCGCTGCCCCTGTCCAGTTGTCCAAACCCATACCTTATTCTCTCCTTCCAGCATTCGATTGTATATCGCGTATAGCACGGTGGTAGACGGCGAGTGTCAATTGCGCTACCGCGCGCGGGGAGCATTCGGTATCGATCTTCCGCTTACCATTCGCGCCAAGTTGGTGCCGTAGTGTCTTATCTCGCAAGAGGTGGATGATGGCCTCTGCCAACGCATTCTCATCACGCGGAGGCACGAGGTATCCGGTGCGACCGTGATCAATCATCTCGGGAAGCCCCCCCACTGTCGTTGCGACTACTGGTTTGGCAAATGTATATGCAAAGGAAATGATACCGCTTTGCGAAGCATCGATATAGGGCAGTGCTACAATACTCGCTCGCCGAAACAATTCGGCGCGCTTGTCATTGGATATGTACTCGTTGTATACAATAAAGCGCTCGGGATGGACCATCATGCGTCGGTAGCGGCAAAAATCCTCTCCCCGGCCGGCAATCACGATCTTCGCGTCGGGCACCTGGGCGGTGATCAACGGTTCCGCCCGGATCAGATATTCTAACCCTTTGTATTCCCAGATACGTCCGAAGAACAGGATCAGATGATCCTCCTCCTTGACGTCGGTTTGATCCGTGTCGTCGCCTAGCGCGATGTGTGGGACGACGTGGACAACCCCGCTTGGAATTCCTAACCGATCCACGACCACTTGCTTCAACTGCTCGGCATGCACAATAACTTGATCGGCACGGCGATAGCCGAAATCTATAATCACCTGAGGCGTCTTGTGCGATAGTCTATCGCCGATATGATGCCTGGGATCGTGAATGGTGACTATCAAGGGATACTGCTTCAGCAACGGCAAAGCCAGGTTGAACCACAAATGTCTGTGTTGAAAATGGATCACATCTGGATCGAAGTGTCTGATGCGCTGAAGAATTCCGTAGATCATCCGAATCTGCTGCAAGGGCTGACGCAATCTGGGGTGATGGAAGGGATGAAAGTTCACGGCTGGATTCAGTTTTGATAAATGGGACGCAGCATCCTGGTGGGGAAGAAAAAGGAGAACTTCTACATCATTCTGGGCGAGGGCGCTGACCAGCCGGATACAATACTCGCCAAGTTCGAAGGAAAGGAATGCAACTTTCATACGTCTACTCTCGATTAACTACTTCAATCCCTTTAATTGCCCCCTTTTTTCTTGCCTTTCGCAACACAACATGAAATAGGAATTAAACTTTTCAAGAACTATTCTAAAATCCACAATCAATTAGTTTCTTAACCGCGTCTCTGGTTCGTTGTTGAAAAATGGGATTCATTCGCTCAAGATGCGATCTCACCTCAGACTCCCGTTCATACAGGGATGCCATACGATCGCCCAAAATAGAAGTATCAACTAAATCTTGTCCTTTTATTAGCCAGTCGAGGTGACCATATACATCCTTGCTTATGCCCCTGGCTTTCATGCTGTAGCCTATACAAATCGTCGGAACACAGGAGGAAATCGCAGCCAGGGTCGAATGAGATCTGGCCCCACAAAATACACTAGTTTGGCCAATAACCCATTTCGTCTGTGCCGCGTTCAAACCAGGACCCAGCAGAAATACACCATCTGGTTCTCGGACCATTTTGGTTACTCGGTGTAAAAACAGATAGTCATCACGCATCTCATCGCCGACTTCTGAAAATACGTGAGGGATGAGCAAAATAGGCATCGAAAAACGATTTAAAAGATTGCGGATGATTTCGGCTGCGAGCTGCACCCATGATTGCAAGTTCTTTTGCCAGGAGTGAGAGGGTTCATAATCAGACATGTACCGCCAAAGAAGAGGGGAGAGGTTTAACCCAATGCATCCCCCTGCCAAAACCTTAACAATCTCGGACGGTAATTTGCAGGGCGATGGTTCAAGGTGAAAGGCAGGATCAGCAGACAGTACTACGTTTTGTTTCAGACCAATACTTTCAAGATAGGACAATGTTTCCGTTTCGCGAACACAGAGGAGTGAAATTTGGCGCAGTTTTTCAGTCGCCCAGCTCTCGTAGTCTCGGTCATCAGAAAAGGGTCCAATGGAAGCTCCCCAGATGGCGACCGGAAGATTTTGACTGACAGCAACGCTACTTAAACCAAAATAGGTGTCAGCGTCATCATAATAAGGGCTGAAAGTGTCGCCACCCAACATCAATACAGCCTGTGCTCCCTCAAAAGATCTTACGAGCGTTTTAGAATACGCTCGACTGAAAGGGGGGCGATGAAACAACCGGCGTTCGATTTGATCTTGAATCCACGGGAGGCTGTACCTTGGAAAGAATGGGAATGGACGATGGATAATTGAGGGGTCCGTTTCACGCTGTGCATCCGAGCATTTTTGCTCAGTGAAATAATGTGAAATAAAATAACACTCGCCGATCCCCTCACGAAGAACGGTCGTCGTTCCCCGTACGATCGCCTCACAACCCAGGTTGGAATACGCCCAGTTCCCTGCTAGAATAAAAGGCTTTCCCTGCGGATGATTCATAGCAGCACCTCAAATCACTGTCTTTTATTGATTAACCCCTCAGCATCTAAATCCTGAAAAGTCAAAATCGACTCAGTAGAAACTCGAGCTGAGGCGGCTACGGTCACGCTATCTGGAGGGTAACCGATTGCAATCATCATGATGGGAATTTCCCACTTCGGAATCCTGCAAGCTCGTCGCAATGCAATATCTTGGAAGTAAGACGTGCAGGTATTCAAGCAACAAGACGTCACACCTTGAGATTGGAAAGCGTAAATCAAGGTCATGGCGAACAAGCTTGAGTCAATAAAAGCTTGATTACGCTCACCACTCGAAACGAAGGATCTGGTGTCCGCCGTAATTAGGATTACCCGGTTTGCCTTATGTCCAAAACCCTTATTGCCGTTTTGGTGTCTTAAAACTATTGCCTTAGCCGCATCAGAGCTGAATACATGAATTCGACTACACTGCCGGTTGCAGACAGAGGGGCTTCGCTGGGCTATCTTAACCGCTTTGATGATCACGGAGTCGGGCACATTTATGCTGGAGAAATTGCGCACGCTGTGCCGCTGAAGAACAAAATCTTCAAAATGGATGGATTGGTTTGCTGTTTGCAACTCCTTTGCGGTGATTTTTAACGTGCCACCTATATCTAGGTCTTCGCCGGATTCTCTATAGTCGGTAATGATTTCATCTATACGGTGGATTAGATCGGGGTACTTCCTAGTCAAAGTCTCTGCTACACATTCCCGGTAACTCACAAGAGAAGCATATGCTCCACGAAAGACAATAGCATCCAGGTCCCCGGTAAGCTGGACCCATTTTTCCATAAGGTCAAGAACCGAATCTATGTATTCTAGTCCAAACAAAGGTTTTATTTCTGGTAAGGCTAACGCCTTCTCAATTTTGTGATAGTTGAAGAAAAGGAGAGATTCCAGTTTCTGCCGGTCGCGTGTCGAAGGATGAAGTGAGTTTGAGTATTTTAGATAACGGTAGAGATCATAGGAAGCATCCAAGCAGTGTAATAAAAACTGGTATGCTAAGCGATAAACAGTTTTCAAGAATGGGATTAGTGATCTGTTTAAGAAGGTCAACATATGTGAAACCAATATTTGAATTTTTCAATAAGTTTCATGGCTTAATTCTTCGCATCACTTCAGAATTTAGAAATTTGCGGTCATCTTTACTGAGACCCAAAGTGTACACAGCGAGTATGTATACAGCAGATATGATCACGACCAGGAGTCCAACCTCACTCAAACTATTGAGATTGTAGGTTGATGAAACCCAGTAGCTTAGACCTCCAACCGCCAAGCACCAAACAACACCAATAAACAGGCTTGGCATAAATGTCCACAGCGGCTGCTTCAGGATTCTTGCACCGTAAAGAGGTGTAAAAAATACGTTTTTAGCAGTCAGCACGATCCCACCGGCAATAGCAATACTGATATACCCCCAACCACTCCAGAGTGCTAATGCAATCGCCAAACCAACATATGCCAAACCCATAGCCAGAGTCACTATACCCGGTATGCGCACCTTCTTCGCGGCGACCTGCAGAGAAAACAAGGGTACTACGGTGAGGTTTATACACAATGGTCCTACCAAGAGAATCACCAGCCAGGAAAGGTATGAGAACTCTGGTCCAAGCCATAAAGTCAATAACGGGGCTGCCAGACCACAAACCAACCCTATAGGCAAGGCGATGGCCAACCCCAAAAATTTCAGGGATAAGCGTGAGAATCGAACGAGCTGCACAAGTTTGTACTGAGCAAACAGGGTAAATAAAATGGGAGTCAGAACGCCGTTTATACTTGCGACCAGAGAACGCAAAGAGGTTGGGAATACCACAACAGAACCATATCCCCCAGCTACTACTGGGCCAAAAAGCAGGTTGGCTAAGATCAAGTCTATGTTCAAGAACAATGTTGCACCGACCATATTGACGAGCACCCAGCCACTGAACTTTATAAACTCTATCAAATATGGTACATCCATTAGATTTACCTGAATCTTTAATTCAGGTGTTAGCAAACGCCAGAGTAAATTATGCCCAATCAAATAAAAGAGCGCTGAAAGGAATAATCCTATCCCTACTTGCCAGAGGCTAGGTGAGAATAGATTGAATAGGATTATGATGCAACTAAATTGTACAACCAAACAAATAAGATTAACTAAGAGGCGCAGATCAAAACGATGGTGAGCAAAAGATGAAACAGCAAAACTGCTGGCGAAAGTATTTATCAGGAAAGCCAATGCGGATAGCAATACCATCCACCGGGCATCACTTTCAGCTCCCGGGGGAATATTGAATATCTGAGGAGTTAACCACGCGACAATCAGGGATACCGGTAATAGAATGGCTACAACGATCGAGCTGGCAACCAATGCCGTATTAAACGTTTTATTGGCTTTTACATCCTGATCTCTAACCAGGTCGATGGTTAAAAATCGGGCAATTGCGTCATTAATACCTGCGGTCAGAATAATCATATAAGATGTAAGCGAAACTGCCAATGGAACCAGACCAAAGACAGCGATACCTAAATTATGGATTAGATAAGGTGTATACCATAATACTGCAATGGCACTAACCACCAACCAGGTCAGGTTTGACAGCATATTGATCGGCAAACGCTGACGGGCTTCTGCCAGATAAGGGCTGTGCGTTTGGTCCCGGGATTCGATTTCCCCGCGTTCAATTGTGACTGGCTGCATAATATTAAATTTGAAAACTTTCAGCGAGTTGTCCTAATTATTTAAAACTGAACGGGTCTGTTCGATATGGAGCAGACTGACAGCTAAGGCAGGCAGCAACCAGGAAAAGAGTGTGATTGGACGAACAAGAAAGGTTCCCGTGAGCATTTGAATGCATAGTGATAATATGGCAAAACACAACCCAATCCCCATCAGGGAAATCCAGGGATGGTCTGACTTGACGCAGGACCAAGCCTTCATGACAGCAGAACCGAGAAAACAAAGATAGCATAAAAGGGCAAACGTCCCATTCTCAGCCCAAATCAGCAAATACTTGTTGTGCACCTGCATGTTAAGAACCATTTCTGGGTCACCAACGGCGTAGGTGAAATAATCTTTGGTAAGCAGCGCACTATTGCCGGCACCAACCCCGAACCATGGATTTTCTCTAATCATATTCCAGGCTAACTTGTACATCATAAGTCGAGAGGCAACCGATCCATAATCATCGACGGTTAAACGGTTGTAAAAGATTGGAAAAAAAATTGCTCCAAAGATCAGCAGGGCTACGGCCAGTACAACCAGGGTTTCACGTTTAACCCAACCACGCTTCAGCCCAACCAAGAGAGCCAAAGGTAGGGTAACCGCAAAAGCAGCCCAACCTATGCGCGAGCCGGTACTCACAAGCGCTATGACACCAAACCCGAAGCAAGCAGCTGCTAAAATCCTGCGCGATTTTCTGGTAAAAGCCCATATCATCGCGCCAGCAATTACTGCCATCGCAGATATATACCCCGCGGCTGGTCCGGGATGACCCAATGTCCCCCCTCCACGACCTGGACCGTATGTAGTTGTCTTGATGCCTGCCACGGAAAATGACAGTCCGGTGACCCATTGTAAAATCATCAAGAGACTTTCTGCAAGCATTCCTGCTAAGAAAACAAGGACGAAAAAACGCATATCGTTGATTGTGCGGATATGATTCGCCAGGTAGAAGTAAGCCAGGAACAGCTCGAACAGCTGTACTATGCGAAAAAAGTATAGCTGCATGTCTGGCGAATTCAACCCAGAGAGAATGGAAAAAAAGATCAATCCTAATGCAGGTACCGTGGTGCTCGCAAAGAACCTGACCGACTTGCGGTCCCTGTTTGGCGATGGCGCTAGCCACAGAAGGTAACCAATCAAAAGCATTATTAGGACCAAGGATAAACGAAGTTCGGTTAAAGCAATCAGTGTGGGTTTCCCCAGGGCAAAATTATCAGAATTTTGGGCATAAGGACTGATAATTAATGATATATCCAGGTTAAGCGGGACGCTAATTGCAATCGCGGCGAGAACGACTTTTTCAGGATCATTGAACAGCAAGACAATGGACAATCCAATTGGAATGATTAAAACAATCCCTTGCCACTCAGGAGCTAACTTCGAGGAGATTATCAACAGGGCACCGAGGAACAGGCCCATTAATGCAGATAAGCCGATCTCCATGAATGGTAAAGACTTTTTCCTGTGAATTTGCCAATTCATCGGTCAGATATCCAAGTGGGATTCACAACTTCAGCACACTCATGGAAGCTATGAGAATGATCGTCAGCTTTTTATGATTCTGCACCATTTGAGTTAGAATGTCCGGAAAAAATTGTTTTTGAACCAATATATGCCAATAATCCAGAACATAATCCGTGAGATTTTATAGCCCTGAAGAATTTCCGTCGTAGAAGGCTTTAATTGAGTCGGCGACATAGGTGATTTGTTCAGCGCTCAACTCGGGATACATGGGCAGCGAGAGTATTTCTCCGACAATTCGTTCGGTGATAGGAAGGTCGTCAACTCCAACACCGTGGGACTTTATCGCATTTTGAAGGTGAGTTGGTACCGGGTAATGGATACCTGAAGATACACCTTTGCTCTTAAGCCAGGTTTGCAGTTCATCTCGTTGGGGTGCCCTGATCACGTAAAGGTGATAAACATGCTGGTTATGCGGATGTTCGCTGGGAGTCGTGACTGGCGTCCCTTTCAGCAGCTGCTTGTATAAATATGCATGTTGGCGGCGCAGCTCGTTCCATTTTTCGAGATGAGGCAATTTTGTACGCAGGATTGCAGCCTGGATTTCATCCAGCCGGGCGTTGCAGCCCAGGATGTCGTGATAGTACTTCCGTTCAGAGCCGTGGTCGCGGATCATGCGTACCTTGCGAGCCAGCTCGTCGTCGTTCGTGGTGATGAAGCCACCCTCTCCATAAGCACCCAGGTTCTTGGAAAAATAAAAACTGAATGCAGCTGCATCACCCAGGCTGCCGGCTCTGCTGCCCTTATATTCGGAGCCATGCGCCTGGGCGGCATCTTCGACGACCTTCAATCCGTGGCGTGAAGCGATCGCTGAGATAGAGTCCATATCCGCCATCTGACCATAGAGGTGCACAGGCAGGATAGCCTTCGTGTGTGGAGTTATTTTCTCTTCGATCTGGGTGGTATCCATCAGATATGTTTCGGGATCGACATCCACAAAGACCGGGCGTGCGCCGACTAAGAGTATGGCTTCGACCGTGGCGATGAAAGTATGCGAAACGGTGATCACTTCGTCGCCGGGACCAATGTCCAGCGCCCTGAGGATGATGCTTATCGCCGAGGTGCCATCGCTAACGCCAATTCCATGACGTGCTCCGCAAAATTGGGCAAACTCCACCTCAAATCCCTGGACATTCTCCCCAAGGAACAGATACATGCTATCCAGGATCTGGGCAGTTTTTTCAAAGATTTCATCTTTCAGAGGGAGATATTGTGCACGCAAATCAACTAGAGGAATATTCATTAATGTCTCCATTTGTTTTAATCTGTTGGAGGATCCGGGCTGGATTCCCAGCTGCAATCGTTCCTGGCGGGATGTCATGGGTAACTACGCTACCCGCGCCGACGATCGCGTTTTCGCCGATCGTCACCCCACATAGGATGGTCGCGTTGCTGCCAATAGAAGCGCCTCGCTTGACGAGCGTGGGGATTAAAGCCCAATCTGCTTCTGTTTGCAATCCTCCACCATTTGAGGTTGCGCGAGGGTATTTATCGTTGATGAACATGACTCCATGACCAACAAAGACTTCATCTTCGATGGTTACACCTTCACAGATGAATGTATGGCTAGAGACCTTTACTTTACGGCCAATCTTTGCACCCTTCTGGATCTCGACAAAGGCACCAATCTTACTTTCATCGCCGATCTCGCAGCCATACAGGTTGACGAAGGCATAAATCTTGACATCTTGGCCCAGTTTCACGTCGGGTGCGATGCGCACAAAATCCCCTGTTGTCACCTATCACCTCCCTTTTTCCACCATTTATTAATGAATATTGAATCGATTCTAAGACACGGACCATCTGGAAACCATCATTCCCACTGCTACGTGGTTCTTTACCTTCATTGATGCAATCTAAAAAGTGCTGACACTCACCTCTGAGCGGCTCGGTCCAGTTTATCGGATAAGGTATCCCTTCATTACTGTGGTAAGAGAAATGGAACTCTTCTTCAGTGTCCGAAAATGGGGGAAATTCTACACCCTTATCGTAAATTACGATCTTGTTCACCTGCTCAATGTCGTCATAAACAAGCATCTTTTCACTGCCTACGATGGTGTATTGGCGTACTTTGATGGGATCTAACCAACTTGAACGAATTTCCGCAAATACTCCATTTGGATAGTAAAGGCAAATAAAAGCTACATCATGAATCCCTTTTTCCCGTTGAACATAAACCCCACCATGTGCACTCACAGCAACAGGTTCCTTGTCCAGCACATAAGAGAGTATGGATATATCATGTGGTGCCAAATCCCACGCTACATTGATATCTGGTTGGAAAAGCCCCAAATTAACCCTTACACCATTGATATAGTAAATCTCTCCAAGTTGACCATCTGCAATAATCTCTTTTATCGCTTCGACAGCAGGATTGTAGACAAAAGTGTGTCCAACCATAACCACCCTGTCTTGTTGTTCACCCCTGGCAATAATTTCCTGTGCCTGATCTACACAAGCGGCCATTGGCTTTTCTACCAAGACGTGCTTCCCTGCCTGCAACGAGTCCATAGCCAGTTGGTAATGCGTGTTGACGGGTGTTGCGATGACAACCGCATCGACATCGGACGCATAGATCTCGCTCACATCCTGAGTTGTATTAACATCACGGTAGAGATTCTTGATATGATCCAGACGAGCAGGATCCAGATCGGCGACCCAATCAAGGTGAGATTCTTCTAACTCGTGAAAATTCCGAGCGAGTTTGGGGCCCCAATATCCACAACCAATTACTCCTACTTTGAGTTTCTTCATTTGCTTCTTCCCTCCTTACCCAAAAATCAATATGCTCCTTTGAAAGTCAATACAGCAAGCGGTGTCTTAAAAAGGATTTTAAGATCCAACATGAAAGATTGATGTTGGATGTAATGGTTATCCAATTGAACCATTTGATCAAAGTCAGCGGAACTTCTCGCAGTTACCTGCCATAAACCAGTCATCCCTGGTTTGGTTAATAGCCTTTGAAAATGCCAGGGCTCATATAGTTCTACTTCATAGGGTAATGGGGGCCTGGGACCAACCAGGCTCATATCACCTCTGAGAACGTTCCATAATTGCGGCAGCTCATCCAGGCTGGTTTTGCGGAGGATTTTTCCCATGCGGGTGAGCCTTGGATCGAGGACAATTTTCCGGGTTTGCACATCCTCACCCTGTAAATCAGCCATACTATCCTGGTCATTCTGGATGAAAGCGGTGACATAAGCCTGGTGCAGAGCTGGATCTGCATTGACAAACATCGTGCGGAATTTGTATATTGAAAATATGACTTGTTTCCAATAACAAAATCCTTTACGGGACCATCTATCCGCACCAACCCTCTCTTGAACGAAAAACGCTGGCCCAGGTGAATCAATGCGGATCAAAAAAGCAATTAATCCGATTACGGGCAAGAGAATTACCAAGGCAAATATCGTTATGCTCAAATCCAAAATACGTTTAAAAAAGAGGTTCCTCGCTGTTTCATGTGGGTAAGTTGAACTTAAGTTGTCCAGCGATGAGATAGGCCATAGTGATGAGATTGCGGTTGGTTCGATATCCACGTGCACGTGCTTTAGCCGCCTGGATGAGG